>OLHG01000291.1_pt1 | contig 36460 bp, 30 predicted proteins | sample 1605971 | NCBI WGS metagenome assembly OLHG01 (sample SAMN03283289) | human gut metagenome | biome: human-associated habitat; material: feces | host: Homo sapiens | place: Peru | collected 2012 | reverse complement strand
CTACAAGTGGGACACTTCAAAATTTATATAGTGGTAATCCGGAATATGTATTTGCTAAAGTAGGACTAATGTATCCAAGTGATTATGGTTACGCCACAAATAAATCAAGTTGTAGAGCAAAAGAATTATATAAGTGGAATGATTCCACATATAGTGATTGTAAAAATAATGATTGGTTATTTACATCACAAGCAACAAGTTGGGAATCAAATAAAAATGAGTGGTTACTTTCCCCTTTTTCTTCGTTTTCGGATCGTGCTGCGATTTTGTACTCGTCAGGGTATGTGGGCTTCAACAGCAGCTACTTCGTTAGCCGCGGCCAGTTTGCGGTGCGTCCAGCATTTTATCTAGATTCTAGTGTCCTAAAAATTGTAGGTACAGGAGATGGAACTAAGGATAACGCATATCGCGTTGGGTAAGGAACCTTGTATAATATGGTGTAAATAAATTGACTGAATAAGTAAATTATAGTAAAATAATTATATTGATTGGGGGAAATATGAAAGAAAAATATTTAATAATAAATGCTGGAAGTTCTTCACTTAAATTTTCACTTTATGAGATGCCTGATAATATTGAAATAGTTAATGGAATAGTGGAAAAAATAGGTGAGGGTGATAGCTCATATACACTTAAATTTAATGGTCAAAAGATTAAAAAGTCTAAAGAAATATTAGACCATGAATGTGCTGCAAATGTAATGATGGAAGAACTATTACAAGATCATTTTATTAATGATATAGGTGAGATTGCTGGTGTAGGTCATAGAATACTTCATGGAGGAGAATTTTATGATAGTTCTGTACTTATTGATGAAGAAGTTTTTGAAAATATTAAATCACTTACTAAACTTGGACCACTTCATCATCCAGGAGAACTTGCGGGTATTTCGAGTATAACTAAAATTATGCCTAGTGTACCTCAGGTAGCGGTATTTGATACATCTTTTCATCAAACAATGCCTAAAGAAAACTATTTATATGCTGTACCATATTCTTGGTATACTGAAAATGGTGTAAGAAAATATGGCTTTCATGGAACTTCTCATAGATATATAACTGAAAGACTTAAGGGTATTTATGGAGAAAATGTAAATGCAATTATTTGTCATATTGGATCTGGTGCAAGTATATCTTGTATAAAAGAAGGAAAATGCTATGATACCTCAATGGGACTTACTCCTTTAGACGGTCTTGTTATGGGAACTAGATGTGGTTCAATAGATCCATCAATTATAGATTATATTAGTAAAGAAAGAGGACTCACTATAGCTGAAATTAATGAAATATTAAATAAGAAAAGTGGTCTTTTAGGAATGTGTGGTAAAAATGACTTTAGAGATGTAACTGCACTTGCGGAAAGTGGAAATGAAAATGCTATAAATGCTATTAAAATAATGGAAAATTCTATTACTAAATATATTGCAAATTATTATCTTGAACTTGATGGAAATGTTAATGCATTAGTATTTACTGCTGGATGTGGTGAAAATGCAAATAACTTAAGAAAAGATATTATGGAAAAAATATCTTGTTTAGGCGTTAAAATTGATGAAAATATGAATAACAAAATCGCAGGATTTAAAGATATTCATGAAGGAATGATATCTGAAGTTGGTTCATCTTTTGACTGTTTAGTAATTCCAACGAATGAAGAATATATGATATTAAATGATACTTATAATATAATTAAAGATAGAAAAAATGTTAGGGTGCTAGAAAAGAAAATTAATGCATAAAATATATCTCGAAGCAAAAGATGCATTAGAGTATATTAAAGAGTCTATTGAAGAATCAAAAATTAAATCAATAGATATAAAAAATGCAAGGTATCATCATAATTCAGATTATCAAAATGCACCCTCAATAGTAAAACATGGTTTATTACCAATTGGAGAGTTACATAGTTTAGGAGTTAAAAACTTCACTGATAAATTTTTGAAATTAAGTGATGATATAACAAGCCATATTAATGGTAATGATGGAATATCTTTGTCTGTTGTTGGCCTTAAAGACCTTTATAAAGATGAAGATGAATATGATCCTTTTGTACCACATAATGTTGATTTTATTATTTCTAATAATGTTAGAGCTTATCGAAATACAACTCATTATGGAAATGAATTTATATGTTCTGAACCTATAAATAATAATTTAATTAGGGCTATAGATTTTAGAATTCTTATGCTTATAAATAATCTTCTTGATAATAAACTTACTGGTAATACTGAACAAGTAAAAATGATTCTTGAAAAATATAATGCACTTAAAAAAGTTTGTGAACAAATGAAAAAAGCAAATTTAGATGCTTATTTAAGAGAAATGTCTATTGAAAAAAGTACTTTAGATTATGAAAAAATGGCATCTAATCCATATTTAAAATTAAAAAAACAAGAGAAGTAATTTTCTGTTTTTTTTATAGACATTTTTTTAAAAATCTAGTATAATTTTCTATGTAAGAATAGGAAGGTGGATTATGTTTGAAGGAAAAGTTGCTATAGTAACTGGAGGAGCAAGTGGAATTGGCTTTGCCACTGCTAAAAAACTTATTTTAAAAGGAGCTATAGTTGTTATTTGTGATATAAATGATAATATTGAAGATATTGCATCATATTTAGGAAATAGATGTTATGGTATTAAATGTGATGTTTCTAAAGAAGATGATGTTAAATTAGTAGTGGAAACCACATTAAAAAATTATCATAAAATTGATTTTTTAGTGGCTAATGCAGGAATTGGTGGAAGTGCTAATAAACCACATGAACTTTCTTTTGAGGATTATAATAAAGTTATTAGTGTTAATCAAAATGGTATATTTTTATTTAATAAATATGTAATTAGCTCTATGCTAGAAAATGGTGGTGGTGCTATTGTTAATACATCCTCAATGTTTGGAGTAGTGGGAACAAATAGTGCATTTGCATATTCAGTTAGTAAGGGTGCAATAAATAATATGACAAGAAGTTTAGCACTTACTTATGCAAAAGATAATATAAGAGTTAATGCTGTTGCACCAGGTTATGTTGATACACCAATTTTAAAAGATGTTCCAAAAGAATATAAAGATGTAATGGCATCAAGTATTCCAATGGGAAGACTTGGTAAAGATAGTGAAATAGCAAACCTTATATGTTATTTATTAAGTGATGAAGCATCATTTATAACTGGTGATATAGTAAGTATTGATGGTGGATTTACTGCTGCATAAAAATTTGCTATTTACAAATTGTAATTTATTTGATACTATTAACTTGGACGCGAGAGTATGAATAGGAGTTAGATTTAACTTCTATTTTTTAGTGCAAGGAGGAATTATGTTAAAACTAGAAAATATTACAAAAATTTATGAAGGAAAAAACTTTAAACAAATTGCTTTAAATGATGTAACTTTAGCGTTTCGTAATAATGAATTTGTATCAATATTAGGGCCAAGTGGATCTGGTAAAACAACACTTTTAAATATTATTGGTGGTCTTGATAAATATACTTATGGAAACTTAATTATTGATGGAGTAAGCACAAGAAAGTATAAAGAACGTGATTGGAATAATTATCGAAGTAAAAAAGTAGGTTTTATTTTTCAAAGTTATAATTTAATAAATCATCAAACAGTATTATCTAATGTACTTCTTTCATTAAATATTGCTGGTAAACCTAAAAAAGAAAGTATAAAACTTGCTAAGAAAGTCTTAAAAGATGTAGGACTTGAAAACTATATTAAAAAGAAACCTAAAGAGCTATCCGGAGGCCAAATGCAAAGAGTGGCTATAGCAAGAGCATTAGTCACAAATCCAGATATTATACTATGCGATGAACCTACGGGAGCACTTGATAGCCAAACATCAATTCAAATTATGGAACTTTTAAAGGAAATTTCTAAAGAAAAACTAGTAATAATGGTAACTCATAATGTTACTTTAGCAAATAAGTATTCAGATAGAGTAATTGCTTTAAATGACGGAGTTATTACTTATGATACGAGTCCTTATGAAGTAGAAAATTGCTCTTTAAAAAAAATTAAAAATAAAAGAAAAACAATGAATAAATTTACATCTCTTTCTTTATCCTTTAATAATTTACTTACAAAAAAATCTAGAACTTTATTAACTTCTTTCGCAGGCTCTATCGGTATAATAGGTATTGCTTTAGTACTTTCTTTATCTAAAGGTACTCAAAAATATATTAATAAAATAGAAAAAGAAACATTTTCTAAATATCCAATTTCTATTATGGAAAGTTATATTGACTATCAAAATATGTTTGATAAAGAAAATGAAAGCTGTAAAAATGGTAGTATTTGCTCTATAAATGATTTAACAAATAATGTAGTTAATGATAATAAAATAAATAGTATATCTAAATTTTCTAATATTTTAAAACAAAATTATGAGAATATTAATAATTTTACATTAGATATAAATTATAACTATAATATAGATTTAAATATTTATAAAGATAATAAAATGATAGAAAATTCATCTTTATATTTCAAAGAGTTTTTTAATAATAATAGTCCTTTGTTAAAGGAATATACTTTAATTTATGGAAAACTACCTGAAAAATATAATGAAATTGTTATTGTTACTGATGAAAATGGTAAACTCCCTTTGTCCCTTATGAAAACTTTATTTATAAACGAAGATATAGATTTAAGTAAAACTATTAATATTTCTTATGAAAAAATAATTGATTCAAAGTTTAAATTAGTATCAGAAAATTCTTATTATATTTATGAAAATGATACTTGGCAGTATATAAAAAATAATCAGGATAAAATAAATGATATTCTTAATAAAAGTATAAATTTAAAAATTACTGGTATTTTAAAATTAAATAAAGATGCTGTTATAAGTGAAAGTGGATTTATTGGTTACTCTAAAAAATTAATTAATTATTTAAATGATGAAGTAAATTCTTCGAATATTAAAAAATCTATTTTGGAAAATAAAGATATTAATCCTTTGACAAATAATTTATATGATGAAAATATGACTTATGAAATGCTATTAGATAGTATAAGTATTAACGATAAAAATCCTATAAAAATTGATATTTATCCTAAAGACTATAAAAGTAAAGAAAAAATTGAAAGTATAATTAAAAAATATAATGAAGAAAATAGTAATGATAAAGTATATTATACAGATTATTTAAAAGTCTTTATAAATAGTATAACAAGTTTGATTAAAATGATTACTTACGTTTTAACAGCCTTTATTGGTGTAAGTTTAATAGTTTCATCAATTATGATATCAATAATTACTTATATAAGTGTTTTAGAAAGAACTAAAGAAATAGGTATTTTAAGATCCCTTGGTGCAAGTAAAAAAGATATAAAAAATATATTTAAAGCTGAAACTATAATTATTGGTACTATTTCAGGATTTATTGGAGTAGGAGTAACACTTTTATTAAATAAAGTTATTGATAAAGTAATATATAATTTAATGGGAATTCCACATATTACTTATTTACCATGGAATTATATATTTTATTTAATATTAATTAGTATTGTACTTTGTTTAATATCAGGATTAGTGCCTGCGAAAATAGCAAGTAAAAAAGATCCAGTAATATCACTTCGTAGTGAATAGTATAAATATTAATAAATCATACACTTGTTAATAGATGTTTATGATATAATAGTAAATAGAAAATGTTTGGGGTGAGTTATGGGTAAATTATGTTTTACATTTAGTAATTTTATGAAAAAAAATAATAATATGTCTACTATTGAGTATTTAATAACAGCTAGTGGTGTAATTGAAAGAGGGATGTTTTACAATTACATGCATGATTTAGGATTTAAAGATAATATAAATCTTACAAGAGAATATATGATAAATAGTGATTATCCTTTTGGAGTTTGCTTAAAAAATAAGGAAATTATGGTAATTGAAAGTGCCACTATTTGTTATTTAATGCAGAAAAATAATAAAGTAAAAACGGTAGAAGAATTTAAAAAGATAATAAATCTATTAAATATAAAATAAGATATAGCAAGTAATATAGAAAATTATTTTTTGAATTTGAAGTAGCTACAAAGAAAAAAGATCCAGTAATATCACTTCGTAGAAAGTAATATAATTATAGTAATGAAAAAGTTAAATATATTACTTTTAATTATTGTTACTATTATGGCTTTGTATGGCATTATTATGATATATTCGGCATCAAGTGTTTGGGCACAATATAAGTTTAATGATCCATTTCATTTTGCAAAATATCAATTTATCTTTTTTATTATAAGTTTTTTATGTATGTTAATTGTTAAAAAAATTGATTATAATTTGTATAAGAAGCATTCAAATAAAATTCTTTTGTTAAGTTTAATTTTATTAATATTAGTTTTAATTCCTGGTATTGGAACACTTAGAAATGGTTCAAGAAGTTGGTTTAAAATAGGACCATTTGGTCTTCAACCTAGTGAAATAGCCAAAGTAAGTTTAATTATTTTTCTTTCAAAATATTTAGAGAAAAATCAAAATAATTTAAGTAATATTAAAAAAAGTATATTACCAGTGCTTGGAATTATTTTCTTATTCTTTGGACTTATCATGCTAGAACCTGATTTTGGTACAGGAATGGTTATTGTTTTATCACTTATGCTTATTTTATTTATAAGTGGTGTAAAACTAAAATTTTTTGCTTCATTAGGTATATTAGGAATTTTAGGAATAGCAGGACTTATTATTATTGCGCCATATCGTCTTAAAAGAATAATATCATTTTTAAATCCGTGGTCAGATCCATTAGGTAGTGGTTATCAAATTATTCAATCACTTTATGCTATAGGACCAGCAAGTCTTTTAGGGCTTGGTTTTGGTAAATCTATTCAAAAACAATTTTATCTTCCTGAACCACAAACTGATTTTATATTTGCTATTATTTGTGAGGAATTTGGACTTGTCGGAGCAATAAGTGTTATAATTTTATTTATTAGTTTATTTTATATTATTTTAAAAATATCATTAAAACAAAGTAATTTATTTGCTAAATATTTATCATTTGGACTTGGTATGCAAATAATACTTCAGGCATCTCTTAATTTATGTGTAGTTACCTCACTTATACCAGTTACTGGAGTAACACTTCCATTTTTTTCTTATGGTGGAAGTTCACTTTTAGTTAGTATGATAAGTATTGGAATAATCCTTAATATCTGTGGAAGTTAATAATTTTTGTTTAGTTAAATATAAAAAAATAATTTGAGTTTTTCAAATTATTTTTTTATTGTTCTTATAAAAGTATCACTTTCATTTGGTACAATTAATTTTGATTCTATTGCATCAAGATAATCTAAATGAGTATATAAATCAAGTGAAATAATATTCTTATAATCCTCAATAGTCTTTTCTTTATTAATTTGATACTTATCATATAATTCTAAAGCAAATAGGGAACTTATTACATATTTTGTAACATCTTCATACGAAGAACTATATACTTTCCTTAATTCATCTTTAGTAATATTTTTATTTTGATATAACAATTTAAAAAAATGATTATCAATATTTTTAATTTGTTCTACGTGTATAAATCTATTAATATTATATTTAAAATATAAGTCTTTTGCTTCATTAATTAAGTTTTCTATTATTATTTTTTTTACTTCATTAATATCATCTTTATTAAAACCATTATTTACTAGATAATCACAAAGTATAAGTTCTAAGAAAATACTTTCTATTTCTTCGAAGTGTGTTCTTGCTTCATTATTATATAGTTTTGGATTTTTCTTCATATTTAATGCATGCCCATATTCATGTACTAGAGTAAATATATCTTCAATAGTTTTTGATCTAGTCATTTTTATTTTAATGTTATCATTATTAAGATATGTTATACCAACAAAGTCTTTAATTGGATTATTTGCTGCAAATATAATATTTTTATCTTTATCAACAAATAAACTAATAAAATTACTAAAAAGTTCATCATCTAATTGTTTAAAAAATTCATATACTGTTTCAAATAATAATTTTGCATTTACTCTTTGATTAAAAAACTCTAATTGATATGAATTATAATTATTTTCTTTTAAAAAAGTACTTAAGAATTCTTCATAATAAAGTGAGTTTTCAACTTTAATATTATCTAAATATATTTTATTTCTTAAAAAGAACTTAGAAATGTGTTTATCATTTTCATTATCTTTTTTTTCCACTATATTAATATTATTCATTGTCATCTTTCTTTCTAATTAATTTTCTAACATTTTCTCCATAACTTATTGGAATACCTATACTTTCTAAATATTCTTTAGATTTATTGTTTTTACATAAAACTCTTTTATAAAGATAAAAGGCTTTTTCAGGGTCAGTTAAATAAATATCATAAAGACCATATGCATATAAATCACTTATTGAATAACTTGCTTGAAAAGTAAAGGGATTTGAGTATATATATTTTAAGTACATATAAAACTGTTCATAATTAAGTTTATCTTTATTTTCTAAATTTTGAAATAATTTTTTATATAGTAAATTATCATAGGGAAAAACGTTTTCTTCATTCATATAATCATTAATTTGATATTTTAATAAGGTTTGGTCAGTTATACCTTGATTTGTAAAAGAGTACATATTTATTAATTTTGATGTTTCATCATCATTTATAATTTTCATTAAGTAAAAACAAGATAAAAGTTCTAAAAACTTACTTTCAATTTCTCTATAATAGTGAATTCTATCTTTTTCAGTATTAGAAATCATTGCTAATGCATGGCCAAATTCATGTATTAAAGTATATATATCCTCAATAGTTTTTTTATGAGCAACAGTAATATAAATTTTACCATTTCGTATGCATGTATAACCACCAGCATCCTTTAGATCTTTTTTAGTAAATATTACATTAGAATTTCTTATTTTAAATATACTTAAAAACTTTTTAAATATTTCTTTATCTAAACTTTTAAAAAAATCATGAGTAAACATAAAAATATCATCTTTAGTATATTTTTTAGTAAACTTTGGAATATCAATATCATCTTCTATACTACTATTAAAAATGTGTTCTTCAAAAGGTAATGCACTTGTTTCTATTTCAATATTATCCCAAGCAATATAATCTTTAGTATTTAATTTTATGTCTCCATATTCTGATTTCATTATATCTCCTTTACATAGGTAATGTCTATTATATCAAAATTATTTGCAAATGCAATATAGTAAATGTTATAATACAATATATAAATTATAAAATGTGAAAGGAGTTAATTTTTATAATAGCGCATGGCCTATTTAGGTGACGAGGACTTACATTGTCGATTTATCAGCGGATGTGTAAGCGGAGAAGTTTTACTTCGTAAAATACTTTAAAAAAATAAAATCAAAATTATAACAAAGAGGTATTTAATAAAACAAGAAAGGAATTTTTATGTGTGGAATTGTAGGTTACAAAGGTAATCAAAATAGCATTCCTGTTTTATTAAATGGCTTAAAATCTTTAGAATATAGAGGCTATGATTCAGCAGGACTTGCTTATATAAATGGGGGTAAAATTATTATTAAAAAAGCTATAGGAAGGGTTAAAAATCTTGAGAATTTAATTACTAATGAAGACTTTGGAAATATTGGTATTGCTCATACAAGATGGGCAACTCATGGGGGAGTAACTGATAAAAATGCTCATCCTCATAAACAAGGTAAAATAACTTTAGTACATAATGGTATTATTGAAAATTATAAAGAATTAAGTGAAAAGATTGACACAAAATTATTAAGTGAAACTGATACAGAAATATTATGTGCTTATATAAATAAGCTTTATAATGAAAATCATGATATGCTTAAAACTTTAGCAAAACTTAAAACTGATATAAAGGGAAGTTATGCACTAGCAATAATTAATGAAGATGAACCAGATACTTTATATGGGGTTCGCAAAAATATACCTTTAATACTTGCTAAAAACGATAATGAATATTTTTTAGTATCTGATATGACTGCAGCACTTAATTATACAAATAAATTTTATTTACTTGAAAATGATGAAATAGTTAAAATTTCTGATAAAGAATATATGTATGATAGTGATCTTAATCTATTAAAGAAAGAACTATTAACTTTTGAGGGAACAAGTAATGATGTTATGCTTAAGGGTTATCCACATTTTATGTTAAAGGAAATTCATGAAGAACCAATGGTTATTAATAATATTTTATCTTATTATTTAACTGATGGTAAGTTTAATGAGAATATGCCTGAATTTAAAAAATATAAAAATATTTATTTTGTAGGATGTGGAAGTGCTAGTTATACAGCAGATATTGCTAAAAAAGTATTTGAAAATTATGCAAATATCAAATGTGAAGTATTTTTAGCAAGTGAATTTAGATATCAAAAACATTTTTATGATAAAGATACTTTAGTTGTATTTATTTCTCAGTCTGGAGAAACTGCAGACACTTTAGAGGCTCTTAGAATTACTAAAAGTGATGGTATAGATACTTTAGCTATTGTTAATGTAGTTGGTTCTTCGATTGCTAGAGAAGCAGGTAAAGTATTATACATTAAAGCAGGAACAGAAATAGCTGTGGCCACGACAAAAGCATTTACAGCCCAGTATTTACTTCTTACACTTATTGCTCTTAAAATGGCTGGTATAAATGATTTAAGCAAGTTTTATAAAATAAATGAAGCATTAGAAACTGTATTTGCTATAGACTTTCAAAAATATGCAGAAAAAATATATACTAAAAAAGATGCATTCTTTATTGGTAGGGGAATAGATTATGGTTTATGTGAAGAGGGAAGTCTTAAGTTAAAGGAAATAAGTTATATAAACTCATCTGCATTTGCTTCTGGAGAACTTAAACATGGTACTATATCATTAATTGAGAAAGATACTCCAGTTATGGGTATAATAACTGATGATAATCTTGCTTTAAAAACAATTAGTAATATAAAAGAGGTTCATGCAAGGGGAGCATATAGTTTATTTATTACAAGTTTAGATATTGATGGTGATTTTTATGATGATAAAATTAAAGTACCTCATATAAATAATTATATAGATCCTATTTTAATTGTAGCAAGTTTGCAACTTCTTGCATATAATGTTGCTCTTTTAAAAGGTGAGGATATAGATAAACCAAGAAATTTAGCTAAAAGTGTTACTGTGGAATAAAGTAGCACTTTTTTCATATTATTAATTATGGATTTAATTATTAGTTTTTTATTTGTTTCTATTATTGGCACGCTTTTTCATTTTACATACGATTATTTTAATCATAATAAGGTTGCATCTATTTTTTCGGCAGTTAATGAAAGTACGTGGGAACATATTAAGATGGGACTTTCATCAGCTCTATTATTTAGTATTTTTGATGGATTTAAATATGGTAAAATTGGTACATATTTTTTTGCTAAATCAGTAAGTTTACTTATGATAATCTTGATTATACCAATACTTTTTTATGGTTTTAAATTAATTTTTAAACGAAGTTTTCTTATTATAGATATCTTAATATTTTATATTGCTATATTTTTAAGTTCTTATTTATTTTTCTATATAATTAGAAATATTAAAGAAATATATATTTTAAATTATATTGGATGCATTATGTTATTTATTATATTTAGTTTATATTTACTTTTTACAATTATGCCACTCAAAAATGAATTATTTTTAGATCCAATTACTAAAAAATATGGGTTAGATAGCAAAAGATAGTTTTATCATTTTAATTATTATGATAAACTATTGTTATGAAGAAAGTATTTTTTATTATTAATATTATTTTAAGTATTATATCATTTTTATATGGAATATCTATTTTAAATATAAATTCAGGTACTCTTTTTTACTTAATTTGGTTTTTAATTAGTGCATTTTTTATTATTATAGATTTACTTATTTATTTTAAAGTATTTGAAAAATATAAAGTTTTTAAAAAAATTTTTATTTTCGTATGCTCTATTGGAATTTGTATATTTTTAGTTATTCTTAGTTTGATTATAAGTAAAATGAATGTTAAACCTGTAAAAAACTTGGATTATGTTATTGTTTTAGGTGCTCAAGTTAAAGAAAGTGGCCCTAGTGTAGTTTTAAGATATCGACTTGATAGAGCAGTAAGTTATTTAAAAGAAAATGATAATACTTTAGTAATAGTTTCTGGTGGGAAAGGCATAAATGAACCTGCTACCGAAGCAAGCGTTATGAAAGAATATTTAGTAAATAATGGTATTAATGAAAATAGAATTATTATTGAGGATAAAAGTAATACTACTAAAGAAAACTTAATCAACTCTAAAAAAATAATCCGTGATAATAAATCAATAGGAATAGTTACAAATAATTTTCATATGTATAGAGCACTTTTGATAGGAAAGAAGTATAAAGTTAATGCTGTAGGAATCCCCTCAAAATCTAATAGTTATTACCTTTCTAACAACCTTTTAAGGGAAGTATTTGCATATATAAAGTTTATTATATTAGGGTAATTGAATTTACTCTTTTTTTATGGTACAATAAGCTCACTTTATGGGGGTAATTATGAATTATCAAAAATTTATTGAACTTGTTCCAAAAGAAACAAAAGATTTTGTATTTACAGTATTAGATCGTCTAAATTTTTTTGAGAATGCTTCTATTTTTGTTAAAATCAAAGGTTTAGATGGTTATTATAAGAAAAACTTCATTACAGGTGATGAAATTAAAATATTATCTATAATGATTAAAATATTAAATACTACAGTATATAGTTCTTATTCAAAAGGCTTTTTAACAAGCAACATATATTATCAAAATTTTAATGATATAGAAAATGAACTTGGTAATATAGAAGTATGTCCACTTGAAAAAGGTTCAAGTGAAGCAACGCTTTATAAGAAATATATTGACTACTTTTCCTTTTTAGACAAAGAAATAGATTATTTAACTCTTTCACCATTAAGAATATTTAATAGAGCTTTAACAAAGATTTATAATGAAACAAAAAATATAGAATTGTACTTAATATCATTACAAAAAGCATTAGAAATACTTCCAAATAATACTAAAATGAATGAAATTGAAAAGAAGTATTTAAGTGAAATAAGAAATAATTTATATGAAAAGGCAAGTATTGATGTTATTAAAGTAGTGGAAAATGCCTCTATAATATTTCAAAAAGCAAAAGATAACTTTAGTGACTATAATGACTTATCAAGTATTGCAATTTTAATGTCTATACTTTTAACTAGTTCTTGTAAAGAAATTCAAAATAAACTTTCCACTTATGAATTTAATATTGTAAATAAAGAAAAATATAGTACTTTTATAGAAAATGAAAAGGTAGATTACGAAGCAGTTAAATATTATTTTGAAAAATATTTAAAATATAAAAATGTAAATGAGCTATTTTTAGCATTATTTAATAGAAATGTAACTAACTCTGTGGAGGTTGAAAAAATATTTTTAAGCGCAGGACTAACTAAAGAAAAAGCTAAACGTATTTTGCTAACTCCCTCAAAAGAGAAAATAATTGCACAGTTTTATGATGATATTGCTCCAAAAGAAAAAGGTGATTATCAATTGATATGCTCTATGTATAATAGCGTTAATACTCATAATAAAAGGATTTACCCTAATGATAATATGTACTTAACCCTTATTATATTTGATTATCAAAAAGGTGGCAAACTATCAAAATATTTTTTAGAAAATGGAATTACTCTTGAAATGATTTTATCTAAATATAGTATTGTATTAAGTGACTCTCAAGATATAGACTATCAAACATATTTAAATGAAGTGTTAATAGGTTATAAAGATGCAAAAGATAAATTAAAATTTATGGCAAGTAGTAAGTTTGTAATTGATTTATTTAATACTTTTGCTAAAAATAAAACCAATAATTTAGATAGTGATATTAATAATTACTATAAACTTATTGAAATAAAAGAAACTGAAGCATCCTACGAAAGAATTTATAAAGGTAAAGATAAAATATATATAGATTTTTTAAATACCTCTTATGAAATATATGATAAGTTAAGAAATCTTGATGTAGTAAATAGTATCTTATCACAAACTGATTTAAAAGTATTATCAATAATGATTGCAATAAATAGGCTAATAGTTAGTTTCTTAATAAAGGATGGATTAGATAAAAATGGTCTAAATAAAGTACTAGGCGAAGTTTATAACGTTAAGTTTAGTCTATATGACAGGGTAGATAGTTCATTTGAAATTAATCTTTCTAATGGAAAAGTGAGTACAACTCTAATACAAAAAATAAATGTTGGTGATCATCCAGTAGAGGTTGAAAGAGAGTTTGGCTCATATTTAGATGATGATTTATTAAATACTTTATATAAACTTTTTGAGGTAGAAAAAGATAATAGTTTAATTTTGAAAAAATTATTTATGGGTAAAACTATAGAGGAAATTAAAAGTAATATCGATAATGAGGTTATTAGGGTAGCAACTGAGAAAGAATATGATGAATATCAAAAATTATTATGTATGCCAAATGATAATGCTTGCGATTCTACAAAACAACTCCTTAATAAACTTTGTATGATTAATTTAACTGATATAAAAGTAAACATTTTATATGAATTTGTAGCTATGAATTTTGATAATAATACACTTGATTTTTATCAAGAGGCTTTAGAAAAATATGGAATTACTAAAGAAAGTTTATCAAAAAAATTTGGATTTATTAATAGCAAGCTTGCTTATAATGAAATTAATTTAGCAAATTTCATGGCTTTAGAGGACTACTTCACAATCCAAAATAATGGTCATAAATATAAAAATAGTATTCAAAATATATTAATTAATTTAATTGCAGACGGTTATTTTGATGAATTAATTACGAATAAAAAGGCACTTTTGTATGAACTTAAAGAAACTAAAAAATATATTCCATCACTTAGTGAAACTATTGAAAACTTGCAAAGCATTCCAATTGAGAAAGTTAACATTGATAGTTTAAGCGAAATTATGAAATTTGGTGATGCCTTAAATGGAGAATATGAACTTGTTACAAGTGAGGAAAGAAAAGCACTTGAAAGCGATAGTAGTGCATTATCAATTCAAACTATAAATGATTTATTATCAAAGAAAAACAAACGCAAAAAGGGATTTTGGGCATCATTATTTGAGCCTTATGAAGAAGAAAAAACTATTACTGATGTTCCAACTTTAAAAGAGGCAATTAATAAAAACATTGTTATTTTGTCAAAAGAACTTTTAACATTTGATTTGGTAAGAAAATATATATCAGTTTATTTTGCTAAAAATCTAGAATATGTTAATAAATCTAGTGAAGCACTTGCTTTATTAAATGAAAGACTTAGTAAGTTAAATCCTAAAGATACCTTTGAATATGCTTCCTTTTTAGAGGTAAATTCAATGAAAACTATTATGACAGAAAAAAATAAAAGATTTAATGTTACAAGCTCGCTTTTAAATCAAGAATTATATAAAATTAATGCCGCAATTGTAAATCATTTTATTACAATTAATGCCTTAGAAATGGCAAGAGATGACTTAATACCTTTAATAGGTAGTGAGGTTATAATTGGTACGGGATTTATATCAAATAATAATGCTATGCAAATTACAAATGATGTAATTGGTCTTTTTCAAGCAATTCTTGCACAAAATGTTGAACAAACTAAAATTATGCTTGAAAGACTTAATAATATGCCAAACATTGATGTTACAAAGATAAATGCTAATGTAAATGGTTATATTGAAATGCTTGAGGAAAAAAATAGAAGTTTAGAAATGTAAAGTCTAAACTTTTTTTAATATTTAATTGAAAAAATGTATAAAATATAATATACTTAATTTAGATAGGAGGATATTATGAATATAGCGTTAATTGTTATTATAGTTCTAGTAGTTTTAATTGCTTTATACGTAATTAATACGAGAAATGCATTAGTAGTTTTAAGAAACAAAGTTAAAGACCAATTAAGCCAAATTGATGTTCAACTTAAAAGAAGATTTGATTTAATACCTAATTTAGTTGAAACTGTTAAAGGATATGCTAAACATGAAAAATCTACTTTAGAGGATGTTGTTAAAGCCAGAAATACTTATTTATCTGCTTCGACTCCTGAAGATCAATTAAAAGCAGATGGACAGCTTACTGCTGCAGTTAATAAACTTTTTGCTTTAGCGGAAAGTTATCCTGATTTAAAAGCAAATGAAAGTTTTTTATCACTTCAGAAAGAACTTACTACATGTGAAGAAAAAATTACTTATGCTAGACAATTTTATAATGATTCAGTACTTTCTTACAATAACAAGATTGAACTTTTTCCTAGTAGTATAATTGCTAGTATGTTCCATTTTGAAAAAGAGAAATTTTTTGAGGCAAGTGCTGATGAAAGAAAAAATGTACAAGTAAAATTCTAGGCATTCCAAAATGCCTTTTTTAATAGGAAGGTTTATGAGAAAAAGAAATTTATTATTATTTATTATTTTAATGTTATTTCCAGTTTTAGTATTTGCTAAAAATGATATTTATTCAAAAAATGCCGATATTTATATTAATAAAGATGGTAGTGCAAATGTTACTGAAACTTGGGATGTAAAAGGGCAGGATGGTACAGAGTGGTATATTCCCCTTACTAATCTTGGTCAAAGTGAAATTTTAAACTACACTGTTTCAATGGATGGTAAAGAATTAAAATTTAAAAGTTGGAACATTGATGAAGGTATAAGTCAAAAAGCCGGTTATTATGGAATAAATTATGTGAATAATGGTATGGAGTTATGCTTTGGTAAAACAGATTATAAAAGACATACTTTTGTAGTTAAATATACTATTACTAATTTTGTATTTACCACAAGTGATGCTGATGTTATCTCTTGGCGTATATTTGAATATCAAAATAGTTCTACAAATTGGGAAAACTTTACAGTTAATATAAAAAGTTTTTATTCATTTCCTGATACTTTAGATGTATGGGGATATGGATACAAAGGTTATGCCTATGTAAAAGATGGAATGATTCAAATGTCTAATGAAGGAGATATGGGTACAAACTATGTTGTACTTCAGGCAAAATTTCCAAAAGGTACTTTTGAAAACCTAGTTACATATTCACAATTTGATAGCTTTGATGATGTAAAAGATATGAATGATGAAGGCAAATTTGAATATGATTATGATTTAGATAATGAGTATTCAAATTTAAGTACATTAGGAAAAATATGGTATATTATAAAAAATATTATTTCTACAGTATTTCCATTTGCATTATTTGTTTGGATTGCTGTAATGTGTACTAAACCTGAATTTGGTTACAAAGATAATAAAAAAATTGATAAGAATAATACGCCAATGTTTAGAGATATTCCTTGTAATAAAGATATTTATTATGCAAATACACTCATTTATTTAAATAAATTTGGTTATAAAGAAGGAAATATAATTGGGGCAATCATTCTTAAATGGATCAAAGAAGATAAAGTTAGGTATATTAAACGTAATGATGGTACTAGAAAAGAAGAAAGTGTATTAGATTTAACTAGTAAGCCTGAGTTTACTGAAAAAGTTGAACAAGAATTATTTGATATTATGTATAAAGCTTCAGGAGATGGATATCTTGAAAGTAAAGAACTTGAAAAGTATTGCAAAAATCATTATTCAAAGTTCTTTAGTATATTTACAAGACAAGTTAATGAGAAAATTAATTCTTTAGAAGCTGAAGGTAAAATTTATAAAAAGATTAATAAAAAAGATACTAAAGCAAAGAAAATTATGGATGAATCAATTTATGAAGATAGTCAAAGACTATTTGGTTTAAAACTATTCTTTAATGAGTTTGCTAAAATGGACACAAAAGAAACTTTAGAGGTTAAAATATGGGATGAATATTTAATGTTTGCTTATTTATTTGGTATGGCCGATAAAGTATCTAAACAACTTAAAAATTTATATCCAGAATATATTGAACAAGAACTTGAAAGAAATAATTTAGATTTAAATACTTTAGTTTTAATTAATAGTATGACAACTCGTTCAGTAAATGCTGCAAGTGCCGCAAGAAGTGCTGCTCAAAGTTACTCATCTGGTGGCGGTGGATTTTCCTCAGGAGGCGGAGGAGGAGGCTCCTTTGGTGGAGGCGGTTCTTCCGGAGGTGGAGGAAGTAGATAATACTTTTTCAATGAAAATGCAAGAAATTGCATTTTTTTTATTTATTTTTTTTAAAAATGTGGTATACTTAATTTATGCGAGTTATTAAATTATAATTCAATGGGCTGTTAGCTCAGTTGGTAGAGCAACTGACTCTTAATCAGTGGGTCTAGGGTTCGAATCCCTAACAGCCCACCATTGAAAAAGTAAAAATCTAACAATATTTTGAATTTGCTAGATTTTTTTTGTTATAAAATAAAAAAACTGATATTAACTATCAGATTTTGCATCTAAAAAGTAAATAGGTCTTCCTTCTTTTTGATATTGTTTTTCATAATTTGTCATTATATTTGGAATATTTCTTTCATCTTTATGTAAGTCAAGAGAAACAGTATTAAAAATATACCAATAATTAGATAAACTTTCAAGAGAATAAGCAAAGAAACCTTTGTTATCAGTTTTTAAAATAATATGTTTGTGTTTAGTAAAAATTTTATCATATATTCTTAAATAACTTTCATGAGTAAATCTTCTTTTTTCATCTTGTTTTTTTGGCCAAGGATCACAAAATGTTAAATATATTGTATCAATTTCTCTTTGGAAAATATTACCAATTTCTTTAGCATCTATATTGATTAATTTAAGATTATTAAGGTTTAAATTTGATAATCTATTTACAGCCATAACCATTTGTGAATCTACAATTTCAAGACCAATATAATTAATATTTGGATGAGCTTTTGCCATATCAATAATAAAATCACCACGTCCCATACCAAGTTCTAAACAAATAGGATTATTATTATTAAATAATTCATGCCATCTTTTTTGATATTCATATGGATTCTTAACTAAATATTTACTAGAACCAACTATTAAATCTGCGTTTTTAATTTTTTTATATTGCATTTCTTCACTTCCTAAAATAATTATAATAAAAAAAGGCTAAATAAGCAAGTTTTTAGTTGCATGCTTTCTTTTTATATGATAAATTATTTTTGAGGTCATATTATGTATTATTTAGCATATGGAAGTAATTTAAATTTAAGTGAAATGAAAGAAAAATGTCCATTTTACAAAGTAATTGGTAGAATATTTTTATATAATTATACTTTATCTTTTAAAGGTGAAGAAATTGGATTTTTAACTATAGAACCAAAAGAGGGTAGTGTAGTACCAATTGGTATCTTTAAAGTAAATAAATTGTTTATTAAAAATCTTGATATGTATGAAGATTATCCATATTTATATAATAAAAAGGAAATTGAATTTGAATTATATGGCAAACTAGTTAAAGGCTTAATCTATATAATGAATGATGATTTTGATTATGCAATGCCCAATGATTATTATTTTAATTGTTGTAAAGTAGGGTACAATGACTTTAATTTTGATGATTCTTATCTAAAAGAAGCTCTAGATTATACCTCAAATAAGATAAAAACTAAGGAAATAACGAGAAATTTGTATTTATAACAAATTTTTTATAAAAAATAGTTGCATTTATTAAAAAAATAAGGTACAATTAATTAGTACGAAAAAGAAGTGGGCTTGTAGCTCAGCTGGTTAGAGCGCACGCCTGATAAGCGTGAGGTCGGAGGTTCAAGTCCCCCCAGGCCCACCATTTTTTGGCCCGTTGGTGAAGCGGCTTAACACACTGCCCTTTCACGGCAGCATTCATGGGTTCGAATCCCGTACGGGTCACCATTAAGTTAATAATTGTCCGTATTTTCGGACTTTTTTTATGCTGAAAATTACCCATTTTATATATTTCACATATTTTCCATATATTTCGGGGTAAAACTGCGGTAATTTTTTATGTTAAGCCTTAGACTTGAACCTTAATACCTCATGCTTGTCATCGCATTTTGTCACATAAAAAAAATCTAGGATATCCTAGAATATTTTTTTATATAATGGCGGAGCAGGAGAGATTTGAACTCTCGCGCCAGTTACCCGACCTACACCCTTAGCAGGGGCGCCTCTTCAGCCTCTTGAGTACTACTCCAAACCAAGTTACTTATACATTTTACTATATAAATAACCACTTTGTCAATTAACTTAATGAAGTTTTTACATTTTCTATGAAAGAAGTCATTGTGCTAAAATAATCATCATCCATAGAAAGTGTCATTAGATTAACATCAATAAGTTTTGCATTATTATTTACTAAATCTTTAATAGTGTCATTTTCTTTATCATTTTCACTGCATAATATATATGTGTATTTTTTATTTTTAAATTTAGATTTTATACTATTATATTTGTTTTCTTTTAAATTATCAGCATCATCAAGGCTAATTACATCAAATCCATAACTTTTAAGGAAGTTAAATACTTTGCTACTCGCAATAATTGTATATTTGCCATCATTTTGTGCATCACTTGCTATACTTCTTAAATTTGCATCCATCAAAGATATCTTTTCTTCGAAATCTGCATAATTTTTATTAACATCTTCGATAATATATTTACTAGTCAAATAGTTTGTCAAATTTTCTTTAATATTTTTAGCAAGCATTAAATAATTTTTAGGGCTTAACCAAAGTTCTGCAGGATCATTTTCATAAGATAGTCCGTAAGAAACATCAATTATCAAAAGATTTTTGTTTTTATTTAATAATGTTTTTGCAATTTCTTTTTCTTTAGTTAAACCATTATAAACAAAAAGGTCAGCATTTGCATAATTTGTAATCTGTTTTCCTGTTAATTTATAAGTGTTTAAGTCGCAGTCTTTTGGGTAAATACTACTTATTTGTCCATAATCATCATACAAGTATTTTACTAAGTAATTTACGGGATAAACCGTAGTATAAATAGTTGCACCTTCGAGGTCATCTTTTTTAATTGAACACGAAGATAATATTAATGTAAATAAGGTTAGCAAGCAAAATGTTTTAAATAATTTTAATTTCATTTAAATTTTCCTTTCATGGAACTGGATCATATCCACATTTTCCATTTGGACGACATCTTTTCAACCTTTTAAATCCAAGTTTTAAACCTTTAATTACGCCATACTTATAAATAGATTCAATCATATATTCGCTACATGTTGGAGTAAACCTACACATTTTATGTGATATATTTGGAATAATTTGATAACCTCTTATTAAATATATTATAATCATTTTCATATTTCGTCCATATTTAGTATTATACTATATATTTTTAAAATTTACAATTACCTAATAATATGTTATACTTACTAAGGAAAGTAATAGGTGAGTATATGAATTTCTTAGAAAAATATAACATTAAAATTAATAATACATTGTTATTATCAGAAGCACTAACTCATTCTTCTTATGCGTATGAAAATAATATAAATTCATATGAAAAACTAGAGTTTTTAGGAGATGCAGTATTAAGTGTAATAGTAAGTGAGTATTTATATAATAAACATAATTTAAAAGAGGGTCAAATGACTAAAATTAGAGCTAGTTATGTATGTGAGGATGCTTTAAATGTTTATGCTAAAGAAGTAGGTTATGCTGACTTAATTAAAGTTGGCAATGGCCTTCATGGTAAAGCAAATGAAACAATAATTGCAGATGTTTTTGAGGCTATTTTAGCGGTTATTTATATTGATCAAGGATTTGAAACTTGTAAAAGATATATTTATGCTGTTGTTATACCTCACATTCAAAGAAATGAACAGTTCTTTGCTGATTATAAAACTGCTTTTCAAGAGGTTGTTCAAACAAGCCAAAGATCAGTAATTTATGAAGTAGAAAGCATTATTGATGAAGAAGGAAAACCTTTATTTAAAGCTGATGCTATTGTAGATGGTATAACACTTGGAAGTGGCACAGGTAAATCTAAAAAAGAAGCAGAACAAATGGCAGCCAAAGATGCCTTAAGGAAAAGTGCAAGGTAGATTATGTATATAAAAAGTATTAAAATGCAAGGATTTAAGTCCTTTGCTGATAAAACAGAATTAGATTTTGATAAAAATATATGTGCAATAGTTGGACCTAATGGAAGCGGTAAAAGTAATGTTGTTGATGCTCTTTTATGGGTTTTAGGAGAGCAAAGTGTCAAAACTTTACGTGGTGATGACAAAATGAGCGATATCATTTTTAGTGGTTCTAAATCAAGAGAGGGTTTAACTAAAGCAAGTGTAAGTATTTTATTTGATAATGAAGATCATACTTTACCATCAGAGTTTGGTGAAGTTGAAATAAAAAGAACTATTTATAAGACTGGTGAAAATGAATATTTTATAAATAACTCGAGAGTAAGACTTAAGGATATTACTGACTTAATATTAGATGTTTCTTCGAAGTTTAATATAATAACTCAAGGAAATATTAATGCTTTAGTGGATAATAAGTCCTCAGAAAGAAGAGTACTTTTTGAAAATGCTGCAGGAGTATTAAAATATAAAAAAAGAAAAGAAGAAACATTAAAAAAACTTGATAATACCAAAGAAAATATCACTAGATTAAACTTAATAATCAAGGAAGTAATGTCTTCATTAAAACCATTAGAAAAGCAAAAAAAAGAGGCCGAAAAATACATCAAAATAAAAGATAATCTTGAAAATATTGAAGTTTCTTTAATTGCTAGTGATATAACAAATATAAAAGAAAGATATGAAAATATTAAATTAGAAAATAGCAAATTAAAAAAAGAGCAAGAAGTAAATGTTTTTCTGCATCCTGAGGAACTTGAAAAACTTAAATTGATTCTTTTACAAATGGATGAAGAAATAACTAAATCAAATGAACAAATTATTCAAATTAATGATGATATTTCTAGACTTCAAAGTCAAAAGCAAATTAATTTAGAAAGAGTTAAATTAAGTGTAAATGAAAGTGCTATTAATGAAAACCTTTTGAGATTAAAAGAGGAAAAACTATCTATTGAGAAAAATATTGCTGTGCTTGATAGTGAAATAAAATCTTTAAAAGATGAATATAATATTTTAATTAAGGAATATAATGATAAAAATAATACTCAATTAAAGGAAAAAATTAAAATAACTACTTTAAAAAGTGATTACAATGTTAAATCTAAAGAATTATTTGACTTAGAAAATAAAATTAATATTGCTAAAAGTAATATTGAAAATAATTCTTTCTTGCCAAAAAGTATTGCAGCAGTTTTAAATTCAAAAGCATTAAGTGGAATATGTGACCGTATTGAAAACTTAATCGAAGTAAATGTTGCCCATAAAATAGCCATTTCATCTTCTTTAGGTGCCGCTAAAAACTTTATAGTAACAACTGACTTTGATAGTGCAAAAAGAGCTATTAAGTACCTTAAAAACTTCGATTTAGGAAGATGTACATTCTTTCCTCTTGATACTATAAAATCACGTTATATTGATAATGTAACATTAAATAGTATTAAAGATTTAACTGGTTTCATAGGAATTGCATCTGATCTTGTAAGTTATGATAAAAAATATAAAAATATTATTGAAAATCAACTTGGTAACGTTATTATAGTGGATAGTCTAGATGATGCAAATAAAATTGGTAAAAAGACTGATTATAAATATAAAATTGTCTCTTTAGAGGGTGATATCTTATATTCAGGTGGAGCAGTAAGTGGTGGTACAATAAATACAAATAATGATGATAAATTAACCCTTTTACATATGCAAAATGAATATAATGATAAAAAAGGATTACTTCAAAGTATATCAGTTACATTAGATAATGCTAATGATAAATATGAAGAACTTGAAAAAGAGATTAGTGAAATTAATTATAAGCTAACTGAAAAAAGAGTGTTAATTGAAAATAAAGAAAGAGTGTTATCAGAAACTAAAGATAAGCTTACATATACAGAAAGTAATATTGATGGCTTTAAAAACCTTAATAATAACACATTGAATGATAAAATCGAGGAAATATTATATACACTTAATAGTAAATCTAAAGAAAAAGAAATACTTGAAAATAACCTTATTTCTTTGAAATCTCGAAAGTTTGATTTAAATAATAAAATCGAAGATTTGGAAAGAAAGATTAATGAAGTGAATAGTAAATATAATAAGAATGAAAGCTTAATTAAAAATAATGAAATAGAAATAGGCAAGTTAGAGGTTAAAATAGATGCACTTCTTGAAAATCTTCAAAATGAGTATAATATGACTTATGAAAATGCCTTAAAATCTTATGAACTTACAATGGATCCTGAAGAGGCTAGAGAAATTGTTATTAAATATAAAAATGATTTAAAAGGACTTACAAATATTAATATAGGAAGTATTTCAGAATATGATAGATTAAGTAAAAGATATGACTTTTTAGCAGGTCAAAAAGATGATTTAGAGGCATCCTCAAAAGAACTTTATAATATTATTGATGAAATGGATGATATTATGAAAAAACGCTTTAAAGAAACATTTGATAAAATATCTACTGAATATTCTATTGTATTTAGAAAAATGTTCAAAGGTGGAAATGGTGTTTTAAAATTAATCGATGAAAATGATTTACTTAATACTGGAATCTCTATTTTAGCGGTTCCGCCTGGAAAAAAACTTAATTCAACATCGATGTTATCTGGTGGAGAAAAAGCCCTTACGGCAATATGTCTTATATTTGCAATACTTAATGTTAAACCTGCTCCATTCATTGTACTTGATGAAGTTGAGGCACCACTTGATGAAGAAAATGTATCAATGTTTGGTGATTATTTAAAAAGTATGCAAAATATTAGTCAATTTATATTAATTACTCATAAAAAGAAAATGATGGAATATGCTGGTAACCTATATGGTGTAACTATGCAAGAGAGTGGGGTATCTAAACTAGTAAGCGTAAAACTTGAAAATAATATTGAATAATATTAAAATAGGTTTACAAAATAGTGTTAAGTAATGTATAATAAAAATGTAAAGGAGTACAAGAGAATTTATGAACACATTAAACAAATTATTACAAGATTTAGGAATATCTAAAGTAAAATTAGCAAAATATTTAGGAGTATCAAGACAAATGGTTTACAATTATTTGACATTCGAAGATATCAATAATTGGCCTAAAGAAAAGAAAGCATTATTATTTCAATTATTAGAAATAGATTCATCAACTTTTAAAGGCTTTGATAAAATTAAAGTAACAACTGAATATATGCTTAGAATTGAAAAAAAATTAAATAGTACATCTCAAAAAGAAGAAAATATGACAAATAATTTTGATTTAAGTGGAATTACAAGAGATGATAAGTGTCTTTTATCTGATATAGTATATTTACTTAAGGAAAAGTTAATTGATGGCTCAAAAGCAGAGAAGGGGACAGTACAATATATTTATTACCTACTTTCTTCGATGGAAAATGTACCGGAAATTAAATATATGCTTGCTTATATAGCTAAAACAAATGGATTTATTGATCCGGATGAATTTCTTTATAATGAAGATAAACAATTTATTTTTGAGGGAATATTATATTCTGGTTTAACTTTATATAATAATGGGGGAGCCTCAAAGAGTAAAGTTGCTGAATCAAGAAAAAGATTTATTCGTGAAATCGAACTTAAAAAACAAGAAAAAATTGGGCGTACACAGGCTCTAAATACAATTAGAGTTCAAGCATTACACGAACTTGGTTATACTGATATTAATAAAGAAAATGCTACTGAAGTATTTGAAAAGATTGCTGAAATTGAATCTAGAAAAATGTGTGGCATTCCTGAAGATAAAAAGAAATAGGGGACTACCCTATTTTTTTTATGAAATAAATCATGCGTGTATATATATCCTTATTTATATATTAATAAGGTATTATATTATAACCTTATTTTATATATTAATAAGGTAAATAATACTTTATTTATTATTAATAATGTTCAATATAATTCATAATTTAAATTTAAATAAATTTTTTATATTAATTAAAATTAATTATTTGTTTTAACGAAATTATAATTTGAATTACAAATTTAAATAATATTTACAATAAAAAAGCATCAATGAATTAATCAATTAATGCTTAAATTATCTATATTTTTATATCAATTATTAACTTCGTATAATATATATTATGTTAACTTATGTTTCTTTTTCATTATCTAACTAAACTGATTATTAATATAATTATAATAATAAGGACTATACCAATAGCTACATATAAAAGTATATTACTTTGCGTAGTATGGTCATTTATATCAACAGTAGTATTTTGGTCTTGATTTTGATCATCCTTAATTGGTTCTTTAGTATTTTTAGTGTCTTTAACATTTTCAAACATATTATTTTTTTCTTCATCTTCACCAACAGCGCTATAATATAAACCATACTCACAAGGACTATATGTTTTAATTTGTGTTGCGCTAGTAAATGAATTATTCTTTCCATTAAGCCAATCAGTAAACCAAGTATATTGTTGCGATAAATGATACGAATAACCTATTTTTGATACTTCATAAGCTGTTTTACCACCAAATGAGGAAAGAGGTTTATCATAGTCTAAAACTATAGGATTTTCTTTATATAAATGTAAATATAGTTTTTGAATTTGCCAAGGCTCATACCCTACTCCATCGATTGTGTAGCTTTTATCATATGCAAGTTTATAAGCGCTTTCTAAAACATAAGTATTAAGCATATGTTGTCCGTGAGAATACTCCCCTTTTTCATCGTGGCCTACGACTACATAAGGTTTATATTTTCTTATTTGAGTTACTTCATACTCTATTGCATCCTCGAGTGAAAAACCTGCATTTTGTAAATTTAATAATGCTCCATCCCTTGTTGTTGCCCAAGCATCTGGAAAATCACTAATAACAGGATAGTATTTAATTCCAACAGCCCATAATCCATTTAAAAGTTCGTGATATCTTAAAACATTATTTGTGTGTCTAGTAAAATACACTACTTGAATCTTTTTGCCAGCATCAACATATGTTGGCATTAATCCTGCAAAAAAAAGTTGTTCATCATCAGCGTGAGTTGTAAATAGCATTAAATCCGCAGTATCTAAATTTTTCCAATCTTGAACCATATCAGGTAAGTTGTCATCATTATAAATATAAATGTCTGCGATAGAAAATTCATCTTCATACTGAATTTTAAATGTTTTAACATTATTATTTACTTTTATAAGTTCATGTAAATAACCATTTTGTCCAACAACATTTTCATAATTATCAAATAAAATTTTACCCTTTGTTGCGTGATCGTGATACATAATATAAACATTTTTAATGTTTTCCTCACATTCAACACTTAATGCATAATTTTTAGATTTAGTTAAAAATGTTGAAAAATTATCATCAGTAATATCTTTTGTAGGATAATAACCAACCTTTATATTGCATTCACTTGTAATATCTTTAGCATTTACCATTATTGGTAAAATAATCATAATAATTAAAACAATAAATCTTTTCACTTTATACCACCTTTACTATATATATTTAGTATACCATATTTTATAATTTATTTATAAAAAAATTAAATAATTTTTCAGAATTTTCATCTTCTAAATCTTCAGGATGCCACTGCACTCCAATAAAACATTTTTTAGTTTTATCCTCAACCTCTTCGATTATATCATTACAAACTGCTCCCACAGTTAAATTTGTACTTTCCACATAGTCTTTATGTCTTGAGTTCACCATTATTTTTTTCTTACCTATAATAGAGTATAATAAACTATCCTTATATATATCTACACTATGCACATACTTATCTTTGCTTTTATGCTCTAAAGTATTTAAATGGCCAAATTTACCATTAAAAGCTACACCTATAGTTTGCATACCTAAACATATTCCCAAAAGAGGTTTATCTAACTTATATAGATATTTTGCTACCTCCAGTTCCAAAGGATAAATATCATCCCCTCCAGGAAGAATTATACCATCACAAATATCAATAAGTCCCTTTACCTTATTAAAATCATCATTTAAAGTAAAAGGTATTAAAATAACCTGGGCCTTACCATTTAATTTATTATATATATTTTTAGGTATATATAATATCTCCTTATTATTTAAATTTTCTTCTCTTGTAAATATTCCTACTCTTTTCATAATTAAATTATAATACTAATTAAGATAATAATAAAGCCTAAAATAAGTCCAATGTTCATAAATTTATTTTCTTTATATGAAAGTACCCTAGGAAGCATTTGTTCAATAGATAATGTTATCATTAAAAAAGCTACACCAGTAAGTATTAAAGAAAGGGTTATAGTGCTAACAAATCTTGCTAAAAACAAATATGATAGTAATGCCCCAATAAACTCTGAAAAACCACTTAAAAATGTATTTAAAAAGGCTTTTTTGCGACTTTTAGTGGCATAATATATTGGAACTGCTATAGCAATGCCTTCGGGAAAATTATGAAGTGCTATTGCTAAAGCCATCTTAATACCTAAATTTAAATCTTTATAACTACTTATAAATGTAATTACTCCTTCGGGTAGATTATGCATAATTAAAACAACCATTGATAAAATTCCTAATTTATATAAATTATTTTCATATTTTGATAAAAGATTACTTATATATTTAATTAGATAATAACTACATAAAAATAATAAGCTAAATAATAATATTGACCATATTTTATATCTATTAATTATTATAAATATTGAACTAGGAAGTAAATCAAATATACTAATTCCAATCATAATAGCAATTGAAAAAGATAAAGAAAATGTAATAAATTTATTTATATTTTGACTTTTAATTTTAACAAACAAAAACACGCAACCTAAACAAGTTGAAAAAGATGCAAATAAAGATACTAATAAAGCATTAATTATATTCATAATAAATTATATTTTTCTTGTAAATAATTATTAATAAATTTAATTGACAGATTGTAAAAATAATGTTATATTACTATTGCATTCAATGAATGCTAATGCAAATGTAAATCGCCTCTAGGTGGTGCGAGCAATAAATGATCCTAGTCGTGAAATGTTAATCGCCTCCGAGTGGTGCGAGCAATAAATGATCTCGGTTGCAAATGTTGGGAACCCTAAATCTATTTTAGAGTTTCCATTTTTATTATTTTTTTAAGGAGGAAATGAAATTATGAAAGTAATAACAGGATATTTATATCATATTAAAGATGAATTTTTTGATAAAATTAATGCTAAAAGTGTGATGATTAATCATAAAAATGGTCATTCTAGACCTTCATACTTAGCAATAAAAGATGGTAAAATTCTTTGGTTTATTCCTTTAAGTTCTAAAATTCAAAAATACCAGAAAATTGTTAATAGAAAAATGAAAAAATATGGTGAATGTAAAACAATATTAATTAAAGAAATAGCCGGAAATAAGGAAGCAATCTTAATTCAAAATGCATTTCCAACATTAGAAAAGTATATACAAAACAGGCATACTATTAATGGAAAAGTTGTTAAAGTTCCATCTGCAGTATGTAAAGAAATTCTAAATAATTTTAAATATATGCTATCTTTAAAAAAAATGGTTTAAACTTATTTTTTACTGATATAGACTCTATTAAATCTCAGTTATTAAAGGAACTTCAATAATATATACCAATTATTTCCATAGTATTTTTTTCAAAACTATCCATAATATTATCAGGAGGAAATAAATGAGTAATTCAAGAAGTAATGCTAGAACTTGTAAAGCAAAAGCAAGAAACAACGCTAGAAGTAATTCACAATCTGCAAGAAGTAATTCTACAAATGCTAGAGCTAACTCAAGATGTAAATAAGCATTATATATGAAAAAAGGAAGGTAACCCCTTCCCTTTTATTATGATTTACTCTATGACAAATGGATTTGTAAAAGAGCCATCCCCTGATGCATATTCTATTTCTGGTTTTAATGTTACTGATGAACGTGCAGCTCTCACTTCATTCACATTGCTGTAGTCCAAATAATCATAGTATATTACCCTAACTATGGCATAGTAACCGCTAATAATATCTGGAGAGCCAAACAAAAAAACTGTCTACTATTAAAGTAATTACTACTTTCATAACTGGCTAAATTAATTTCTGGTACGGATAATAGACCTATAGGATATTTTAATTTAGCTTTGACATTGCTCATACTAAATCTATCTGTTTCATTCGTACATACTAAACTTTGATTACTTGTATTACCATTTAAAAAATAAATAGCTCATAGTGCTTCCACCATTCGGATCCCATCCACCTAAGTTAAGTATATTCCGATCATTGCAAAATACAGTATCTTCAAGTTTATTTTCATAATCTATTAAATTTTTTCATACCAAATTTTATTTAAATTTTACTTGTCTATTATAATGAATTGTTCTTTGTAATTTAGAATTAATCTCATTATTTGAGGTATATCTTTCATCAAATTTTTCAATTAATAAAGGATTTTCTTTAAAAAGAAGATGCAATAGTAAATTTTTTCTTTCTTCTTCAGAAGTTTCTATATTAGTAATAAATTCATATAAACTTTTATCAATTTTTTTATAATTAATTGAAATATCTACAAGTTTAAGATATAAAATTATATTTAAAAGAACTTCTTCATATTTTGTTTGTCCATTAGACATTCTAAATTCAATCGTATTTTTTCTTGTCGAATAAGCATTTGAAATGTTTATTGCCATTAATCTATCCTCTTGGAAAGATTGAAGTTCAAACATAAAATCGAATAAATCTTTTGTATCACTAAACTTATTTAAATAAATGGCATTTTCTAAAGAAACCGATATTGGTCTTGCATAACTTGCATAATATTTTCGAAGTGGTGACTCTTTTTCATTTGCCATCATATAAAAAATATTTTCATTATTAGCAAATAATTCTAGTAAAGTTTTAATTTCTTTTACACTTTTAAATGCACTAAAACCAATATGAATATGGTTAGAACACTCATCATTTACTTTAAAATCATTTTCATTTAAAAAGTTGCACACATACAATAACTCACTTAAGGATTTTTTATTATAATGCATAATATTAGAGTTTATCTCAACTCCATTTGTAACAGTGGTTTCCTCTTTTAAAGGCCAATCTCTCAATATTCTTTCTAAATTTAAAAACATTTGATAATATTGATGATAAGTTTCAAGTTCCACACCAATTGAATAATTTTTAGCAAGTTTTATACCGTATATCAAAGGACTTTCTAAATCTCTTTTTTTATCTAATAAAGTGCCACTATAAATTATTTTATTAAAAGCCTTATTATTTATCGAAGCCATAATCTTTGCTCTTAAAACTGGATCCAATGTATCCATATATATTTTTGACATAAAATTTAAAAATACATCTTCAGTCAAAAGATCTTTATATTTTACAAGAATTTCATATTTAACCTGAGGTATTTCAATTTTATCAATACACTGCAGTTTATTAGCATCAGATATTAAACCAAACTCTTTATAAAAATTTTCAATTGATAAAGAACATATTAATATTGCTACATAATAGCCTTTACGAATATAATCCATTTTTTCTTCATCAGAAAGTGATAGTAAGAAAGAAAGAGCATCATCGTGAGTTAATTTATTAATGTTTTCCTTTATTATGTTTTTGTCATTCAATGATAAATATATTTTTGATTTTAATTTTGGATTTTCAATTAAATCTATTACTTTTAATTTATTATCATCATTTTGAAATTTTAATATAAGATCATATAAATAATTATCTTTATTATTTGTATTTATCTTATTCATATCTATTTTTAATAAATATTCAACTTTTAAAATTTCATTTTTTATTATTTTAACTACAAAAAATTTATAATAAAAATTATCATAATAGTTAAAGACAAAATCTATATTTTTAAAATCCACAGTTACAGTTTCTTTTATTAATTTTTGAAAGTTTAAAATAATAAATTCTAAAGAACTATCCTTTGTTAGAAAAGAATCTATTTTCTCATTAGAAAATAAATGGTAAATAAATATATTATAATTCACTATATGGCCCCCATTTGCTAATATATTATAAACTAAATATTAAAAAAAATCCATATTATACATTTAAAAAATAGAAATTTATATTTGTCTTGCTAAAGCCTTGTAAATTATTGAAAAAAATGTTTAAATTATTATGATGATACCTTAACATAGCGTTGAATGAAGAACTGGATGATTCAGTTGTCGCAAAATTTGCGACAACTGCAAATGATGGTAAAACTTACCAAGTAGATTATTATAATCTGGATATGATTATTAGTGTTGGATACCGCGTAAAAAGTTATAATGGCATTGTTTTTAGAAAATGGGCAACTAATGTCTTGAAAGATTACTTGTTAAAAGGTTACGCTGTTAATAAAAAAAGATTAGAATATCTCGAAAAAACAATTAAATTAATAGATATAGCAGGAAGAATAGATACAAAATTAAAAGGAACGGAAGCACAGGAAATAATTAAAGTAATAAATAATTATTCGAATGCGTTGAATTTACTTGATGATTACGATCATAAATGTATATCTAAACCTATTGGTATTAAAGATAATAGAAAAGTTACTTATGAAGATTGTATGAATATTGTTGGTAAGCTTAAATTTAATAGTAATAGTGATTTATTTGCACTCGAAAGAAATGAAGGATTAAAGGAAATTATAGGTGCAATATATCAATCTTTTGATGGAAAGGATTTATATTTAACTGTACAAGAGAAAGCTGCAAACTTCCTTTATTTAATTACTAAAAATCATATATTTATTGATGGAAATAAAAGAATTGCGGCTACATTATTTATATATTTTCTTGAGTTTTATAATCTTTTATATAATGAAAAAGGTCAAGTTATTGATAATAATACTCTTGTTGCAATTACATTATTAATAGCGCAATCCAACCCAAAAGAAAAAAATATACTAATTGATTTAGTAATGAATTTCTTGAATAATTAAGTTTGCTATTAAAGGAAGGTTTAATAAATAAAAAAAATCCATATTTTTTATTGGATTTTCTTAAAGTCTCTTTTGGCTTTTTCATAATTAAAGAATATACCACCAATAATCATCGGAGCATAATAATCAATTACACGCCATAATATTAATGATACTGATAAAAATTTAGATGGAACAACAAATTCATATAAATGAATATATGCATATTCCATACCACCTGTTCCTCCAGGGATTGGTACAAAAGAACCAATTAAAAATTTAAATACAGATAAAACAAAGATAGCAAAAAAGTTATTATAAGTACATCCTATTGCCTTAAATACAAAAAATGGTACCGCAAAGGCAAATGCTAAGGCAAGACTTTCAAGTAAAACTAATTTATAAAAATATAAACGATTATTAACTAAATCTTTATAACTTTTTTGATAATCTTCACAAGATTTTCTAATTCCTTTAATTTTCTCTTCTTTATTTTTAATAAGTTTTAATTTAGCCCCTAAATTTACAAAAAATTCGCATACTTTCTCACATACATTAATTTTATAAGATAGAAAAACTACGATAAACAGTAAAAAATAATTTATAACAAACCCTAGTATCAGAATAATCAATAAAAATCCCGAAGGCATTGCCCATTTAAAAATAAGATTTAAAATCAAACTAAAAATTGAAAGGAAAACAATTGAACATTGTAAAATTATAAAATGCTTTATTAAAACTGTTGTACCATCTAGATAATTAACAGCTTCTTTTTTCATTTCAATTAACTGTAAAGGTTGTCCTCCCGAAGAAAAAGGTGTTATACCATTAAAAAATTTAGTCATCAAATAAAGTTTAAAAGCACTTAAATATGAATAATCCTCTTTATGAATATTTACTAATTTTTTAAGAAGTAAAGTTTCAAGTAAAAAATATACCAAATAAATGATAATTGCTAAGAAAAGCCACCACCAATTGGCATTATGCAATACTTCAATAGACACTTTATAATTATCCTTTAAAAAATACCATACTAAAACTACTGATACTATTAAAACAAGCATACTATTTATTAGGGTTTTACTCTTTTTCATATTAATCACTATTTCATTATACAACTTATTATATTATAAGGCAAACCTTTTTATGTCAAAAAAAATTTGTAAAGTTAATTACAAATTATATTTACCTCTTGTTAAGATTCTTTATTGTTTTCTAATGCTTTAGCATAACTATTTGGTGAAATGCCATATAATGCACAAGATGGACAGTATTCTAAGCCATCACGAATTATTTTGCCTGCTTTATCATCCTTTAAGAAGCGTTCAACTACAGAGTAATCATTTAATGCTCTTGCTTCCTCAACATAATCCATAATATATGGAATATACTCATTAATAAAATCATACATTCTTTTCACTTTTTTGTTATGAATAGGAACACCATAATAAAACATATCCTCAACTAAATCTTTATTCAAATCAACAGGTTCAATATTATCATATTTTTTTCTTTCTTCATCAATTTCTTCGATTATATTAATAAAATCTGCATAACATATATAATCTACACCATCTTTTTCATAAATATAAGTATTAAATATAAATAACGGGCAAGATATAAAATTCTCAAAACTTTCTTCTATTTCTTTTTGAGACATATCACTCCTACCATTAAAACCTAATGTTTTAAAAGCATCCAAAGGAAGATAACCAAGCATTCTTAAAATAGCAATTGGTAAAATATAATGATCCGATGAGGCACCATCTTTATCAAATTTTTTAACTGCCTCTTTTACATTTTCCATTTGCTCTGGAAATATAGTTAAATCATCAGAATTAAAAATAAATTTACTATTTAATGTCCTTATTTCAGACATATAATCTAAGTAATCATCTTCGTTAAATTTCTTATCAAGAATCATTTTTAAAAATTTTAATTCTTTTGAACTACACAAATAATATAAAAAGTTTTTATAACTAAACTGTTTTTTTACTTCCTCAATCATTTGAGAAATTGTAACATCTTTAAACTTCTTTGGATCACTCACTATTTTAGAATAATTAAGAAAAACCATTTCTTTGTTAGCATCATTATAATACTCCAACACATTAATCCCCTCCACACATACAATCTTATAATTATTATAGCATAATTGCATAAAATTACAAATAAAAATAATTAGAGAAATTCTCTAATTATTTAATTTTTCTTGCTTCTAAATAGAATCTCTTATCGTAACTATGGCCCATACTAAATGTTTTTCTAGGAAGTGCTCCATCTAAAATAACTGTTTTAAATAGGTCTTCTTTAGCCATCGCATCAAAAATTATACCAATATTACCATCTTTAGAACCAAAATCTTTAGTTACATCATCGCCGTGAATGTAGTCAATATTTCCTTTATGAGTAGCTAAATAATCATCCAAGAACATTTGAATAGAACCTACTGCAATATTTGATTTTGGATTTTCAATATATAATACTTTATCCATATCTTTTGTAATAAGTTCAAATTTTTGACCATTACCTTCTTCATTAATATTATAATATTCATATAAATTTTTGATTAAATCTTCTACATCTGTATCAAATATTACTCTATGAATTGCTTCAAATTCAAGTGCACTACTATGAAGGTTTACAAGTTCAACTAAAGCGTATCTTGCTGGACTTTCTAAAGCAGCATCGCCCATAGTTTCTTTTAGTTTTTCATAGCAAGCCTTAGCGGTAGCAAGTGAATGGTTTCCATCGCCCATAGCAAATAAAAGGACACCTTTATCAGTAACATTATATTTACTTTCAAAATAATCTTTATCTGCTAAAGCCTCTAAACCTCTAATAATTTCATTTTGAATATTTTCATTAAGTTTATAGCCTTTAATATGTCCACCATTTTGCATTAAATCAAACTCATATACTACATCTTCAGTAGTAACTTTATTTTTTAAGCTTTCAATGATGTTTTTCTTTTCATCATCAATTAAAATCATAATATGTGGAAGCTCTAAAGAGGCATTTTCTCTAACTTTCATTCTTGGTGGTATACGTTCAATTACAGTTTTTTCTGTAGCTCTAATAAGCGTTTGTGAACCTTTTTCATAAGAATAATCCTCAAGGTCTACAATACCCATTATACCCTCTCTTACTTTCCCATCACTTTGAGTTCTTTCTAGATAAATCATTGAATTATCAAGTTCTGTGAATATATCTTCATTAAGATACTCAGTCATTGTTTCATTAATTTTTTGAATTCTTTCCTCAACATTGGCATCATTTAAATAAATTTCTGGTAGTGTTATTCTAAGTGTTGAAGGAGCATCTCCAACAATATTTTCTACTTCTTCCCAATATTTTGGTTCAGATGTATATTGATCACACGCAACAACACTCCATTTATGCATATCAATGTTTTTTGGAATTAAAATATTTCCTGCCTTAAAAGGTACTTTCATTTTCTCATCTCCTACTAAATAGTATAACATGTATAATTCTAAACATAAAGATTTCAAGATTAAAATTTTGAATTTTTTATGTTTTTTGCTATTATAAATGGCAATCGGTAAAGACGGAGTATAACAGGCACTTAGA
>OLHG01000288.1_pt1 | contig 36595 bp, 37 predicted proteins | sample 1605971 | NCBI WGS metagenome assembly OLHG01 (sample SAMN03283289) | human gut metagenome | biome: human-associated habitat; material: feces | host: Homo sapiens | place: Peru | collected 2012 | reverse complement strand
TTGAAGAATTGTATTTAATTCTACCTCTTCCTCATTATATTTTATATCAGCTGATTTTTCTTCTAAGCTTACTTTAGCGCTTTCTACTCCGTCTACATTATTTAATATTTTTTCTAATCTATTAGAACATCCTGCACAATGCATTCCTTCTATTTTTAATTTAATTTCTCTCATTTCTGAATTTTTCCTTTCTATTTAGCAACGCTCTCAATTTCTTCTAATTCAAACCTATATTTTTGTTTTACATTTGGATATTTATTATGATCAACTTCACTTAAAAACATATCAAGTGGTCTTATCCAAAGGCTTCCATCTCCATATAGTCTTCTATATACAACATATTTTTCTTTTGTTTCAGAATCATTTGCAACATCAACTACTAAATAATAATCTCCTTTAAAATGCTTATATACTCTATTTATTTGTATCTCTCTCATATCCTTTTTCCTTCCTTTAGTCGAAATATACTAAATTATATCATATATTTTTAAAATAGACTGTTGAACAGTGTACTATCAACAGTCTTTATTTTATGCTATTTACCACAACAGTTTTTGTACTTTTTGCCACTTCCGCAAGGCAAATTACTGATTGTATTATCAATACTATTTGTATCTATTTATACTAATAATATCAAGTATTCTTGCCATTTATATTAATTGTATTTTTTATTATGCTTTCAATTTTTTTTGCAAACAATGTTTACATTCGTTATTATGTGTTTAGTATATACTAACTAAAAGAAAATTTCAAGTATTTGCAATTTAAAATTTATAAATATGATCTCATTACTTCAATAGATTTTCTTAAATCATCTACTTTAGCAACCCCGATTATCTTTTCTATGATGTATCTGATTCCTTATAAAAGTGTGTATGCTAACTTGGTTAGGCTGTTTTTCCCATGGATATATTTTGTCCTCTTTTTTTTGTTGTATAAAGAACTCATTATCAAATCTTTTAATTACATTACTTGTACTATATTTTTTCATTAAAGATTCATATAATTCATTATGATATTCCTCTGAAGGTAAATCAAATGCTAAATAATTAGTTTCATTGCTTGATACATATGACAACTTTCTTTCATCAAATTCTTTTACCTCTTTCTCCTTTTTCAAAACTATATTTTTTACATTCTCATTATAAGATAACTGCTTAATTAATAATGGAGAATGCGTTGTTAGAATAACTTGAGATTCTTTTGATATTTCTAATATAAAATCAACAAATTTTTCCTGTAATCTAGGATGCAAATGTAATTCTGGTTCATCAATTAATATTATAAGTTTTTTGCCACTTTGTTTCGACATATAAAATGAATATATTAAAGAAAACATCATTTCATATCCTGAACCTAAAGAAGCTAAATCAATTTGCATATTTGATGGTGTTTCGACTACAAGATTAGCTTTTTTAAAAGGTAAGTAATTATCAATAAAATCTAATTTAAGACTATGTCCACTTATTTCTTTGAATTTATTAATTGCATTTTCTAAATTTTTATTTGATAACTCTTTCTTTATTTTTTCATTTAGCATTTTGTTAAGATTTTCTACATTGTCTTGATTTTTATAATATTGAAAATTAAAGTCATCCATTATTCTATCAAATCTTGTATCATTATATGTACCAGCTCTAGTCTGATATAATCTATTTTTATCTAAATATAATACATCTAATTCATTAAATCTCTTTGTTCCAAAAGAATTAGTGACTTTCATTCTTAAATCTGGCGATCCTGGTTTAGGTTTCTCATCATCTGTACTTATATATAATTGATCAGTCATTATAAGTGACAGCAATTTATTTTGATTCGACTTTTCTCTTGTTTTTCCTATAAACTTAAATCCCTTTGCATCAAAACTTGAATTTGGAAAAACACTTTTAACATTAAAAGTATCTTTTGTTTCAATTGTTATTTCAGTTTCTTTATTTGAATCATTCATATCTGAAATGTCAAAGCCTTCTGCTTTATACTCTAGTAAACTACAAGCTATTGCATCTAATATAGTAGTTTTTCCACATCCATTTTCTCCTACTATAGTTGTTAATCCAGTTCCATCATTTATATTATCTGGCACATTAAAATTTATAATTTTAAATTCATCATTAAATAATTTATAATTTTTTACTATTAAATTAGAAATAAACATTAGAATCCCTCTTTATCTTAATAAACTTTATTGTCAAAATATTTTACTACTTCCATATTCTTTAATCTATTAGCTTTTATTTCATTTGCAAGATAAAGTAATGTAATTATAGTCATTGCATTTCCATATACATTAGTAAAAATAGTTATTCTTTGTAATTTTTCCTCTATGTTACCAATGAATCTTCCAGAAATAAATGAGAAATAAAATTTATCTATATTTTTTCCAAATTCTTTCCACCATTCATTACTATTTCTTTCTTTTTCTCTTTTATTGTTTTCTTCAACATATCTAACCATTTCATCAACTTGAGATATTGGTAAATTATATCCATTAGAATATGCTTTAGTATCTATAATAACTCCATAATTATCCGTACTATTTTCTGTATAAATGATTCCATCTGGTTTTCTTGAACCTCCTAAATGAACTCCTTTATAATTACATTCTTTAGTAAGTAATTCAACCGTCTTCATTTCAAATAATCTATTTTGTTGACTATCAAATGCCAAATCTACTAAAGATAAGTATTCATGAGATAATGTATCTAGTTTTTCTCTTAAATTATCTTTCTCTTGAGTAAATTCTGATTTTTCGCTATTCTCAATTATTGGGATAATAAAATCATTTATTTCGTCATTAAAGTAATATTTTTCGCCTATTTTTTCAATATTTAATCCTATATTCATCAACCCATCTAAATCGTCTTTAACTACTGTAAATAATTCTGAAATTGCTTGTAATTCAAGTCTATCTCTAATTTCTTCTAAAGTTAGACCACTTTTACATTCAATTAAGCTTTTTATTATCAATGCTCTCCTTGTTCTAATGTAATTTCTGTCTGTTCCTTTTGTTGCGAGCATTTCCCATGATATATTTTTACTAATTCTTTTATGCCTACTTCTTCCATTTACCTTATTTAGTGATTGTATTCCTTTTGCTGTAATCATATATGATTGACCAATTTTCCCTTTATAATTTTTTCCACCAATATTTAATTCAACTTCTTTTGCTACTTGAACTAATAATCCAAGTTTAGATAACCATTTAGCAATCATTCTAGCATACTTATCTGAAGAACCTTCTGTATCTGTTCTTAATTTGTTTCTTTCTTTTGTGTCTTCAGTTGTAGCTAATGTCATTATTAAAACATCTTGAGGAATACTTGTAAATCCATCTTCACCTATAAAACCTAAATTTTTACCCAATTCAAATTTGGTTTTTACTTTTCCGTCAGATAATAGATTTAATATTCTAACTGCTGGTGGATAGCTTAAAAGAGAATCTATTAAAATGTCTTCTTTTTCTTCAATTGTTTTTGCACCTGTTAAATTCAAACCTTCTTCTGTAATTTCAAAAGAATCATCAAAATAATTATATTTTATAAACCCTAGTGCTTGCGCCCATCTAACAAAATTATCTGCAGGCCAATCACTAATAAAATCTCTTACTTGTCCTTTCACTGTTGCTTGTACTATTCCATTACATCTAGCACTAGATCTAGGTGTAAAAGAAGTCCCAACTAAATCAGCATATTTTATTTTTAATGGTATACGATTTAATACTTCTAAAAAGTGACTTTTTCCATCTCTTTCTTCAATTAGTCTATCAATTTTTTCATTTACTAATTCCTTATGTGTTTCTGATTTATTATCAAAAATTGATACAACTTTAATTAATGATTCAAAATCACTTGGATCTTGTACCCAGCCGAAAGTTCTAAAATTCTGATTTTCCATTTTTCTTAATTCTATCAACTTTGTTACCTCCTAATAATTTACAATTAATACTTCAATACTTTTTTCTCTTGTAGTATTATAACTTGAATTAGAATAATCACTTGTCAAATATATTACTTTGTATTTTTTACTCCATTCTTTAAGTAGTTTATTTTCTTTTCCCTTATGCTCTATAACATTAGATAATGCAAACCTTACATTCTTTTTGTCTAGCTCGTCCAGTACTTTATATAATTTTAATTCTTCTTCTTCTTTCCAATCTTTAAAGCCTCTATTTCCATCATTATAAGAACCTGTTGTTATAAGATATGGTGGATCACAATATACAAAGTCATTATTATTTAAATCTTGCAAATTCAATTTATCAAATTGCTCTGACGAAAATTCAATGTTCATATCTTTTAGCTTTTGAGTAAATAATATAAGGTTATTCCTCATGTTGTCTGAAAATTGACTTCTATTTCTTCCAAATGGATTATTATATTCTTTATCATTATTAAATCTAAATTGATAATTAAATGAATAACAAGATAAAGTATATAAATCTATTGGATCTTTTGTTTTATTATAATATACTCTAAACTTTTTAAACGCCTCTTCATTTTCTTTGGATAATCCATATTCATCTATTCTATTTTCAATATGTTGTAATACATCATTAATTGGTTTATTATATAATTCTTTATATAAGTCTATAATAAATGAATTAATATCATTACAAATAGTTTTCTTGCTATCTACATTAATTCCAACATTAAATCCCCCAGAGAATAAATCAACAAAAGTATTAATATTTTTAGGAAAATATTCTGTTAATTGTGGAAGTAATTTATATTTTCCTCCAATATAATTAAGAGGACTTTTTAAGAATTTCTTTCTAGACATAACATCTACAGTATATTCATATTTTTCACTTTCTTCATTTACCATCGCTAAACTATGGATAGGAATATTTATATATACATCTTCTTTTTTATGCTCTTTAATCTTTGATATATAGAATAAATATTCATAATGTATATCTAATTTTTTTGTTAGTTTGTTTTGATATTGCTTATATGGAATCTTATATAATTTGTATGTATCTTCGTTTCCACAATCTATTAAAATGCTTTTAATTTCATCTTCACTTAATAATCCATCTTGATTATAACTCACAATAATATGCTTAAAATTAGCCTTTTTAATTAATTCTTTTAATTCATTATAAACTTTGTTCTTTATACAATAATTTGATTTTTCGGTTTCATATTTTCTAATACCTGTTTTTCCTTTTATTTCTGGATTATCATATCTAGCTATTGTTTCTAATAAATGATAATTAGGTAAATATTGTCGTTCATTATATGGTGGATCTAAATATAGAATATCTCCTTTAATTTCTTTAATTAATTCATTAGCATCTCTATTATAGCATTTATTATTAGCCTTATTATCTATCACATTCAATCTAATCATTTCAAATTTCTTAAATGCTCTTTTATCCCATTGCTTTAAGTATGCACCATATGTACCTGTAATATTGGAAACATAAGGTACTCCTTCAATTAGTGAAGCTAATAGATAACAGTATTCATTTGTTGTTATTAATTCTTTATTTTTCCAATTTTCTATTTTATTACGAATAAAATCGATTCTTAATGCATTTTCAGGTGTTAAATACATTCTTTCGCAATGATCATTTGGTGAATAATTTTCATATATAAATTTATTAAAATTTTCTTTTGATATATCAGTATTTTCTAAATAGTCATATATATCTTCTATATTTAAAACTTTTCTTATCTTGTCAAATGTAGGTATTTCATCATTCTCTATTGTACCCATTTGTAAAATATAAGAAGAATATAATAAATCATTTGATATAATTGTATATTTATTCTTAAAGAATCGTGAAACAGATGCTGTACCTGAAAAAATGTCACAAAATACTTTTTCTGTTCCATCACAATTATCTTTTATTACCTTTAAAATATCACTTAATAAATTAGTTTTATTACCTATAAATCTCATATTTTCTCCTTTGCATCCTAAAACATCCTTATTTTATAACATATTACTTTTTTTTACAATATATTTTCAAATATTTTTTAAAATCTTTAGAGAGCCATTAATTATACTAGCTCTTTGTATTTTAGTATACAATTTCATATTTAATAATATCATTTATTAGTTCAGAAGTCATAATCTTATCAAAAGCTGTTGTGACATCTTTCTTATTTTGCTCTGTACTTGATATATAAAAGTTTTCTGTTGTTTCAATAAATTTGTGTCCAAGAATATCTGCAACATCTCTAATCTCAACTCCATTTCTCAAATTAGTTGTTGCATAGCTTCCTCTCAAATCATAGAATCTACAATCCTTAATACCAAGCTCTTTATGGATTATCTTAAATGGATAATCCAAAATATTTCTTACTACATATTTTCCATTTGGTATTGTAAATACTAAATTAGCAGTATTCATATGAAGAATATTTCCTTTGTTCTCAATAATTCGTTTTTCTATTAGCTTTCCGTTTTTACCTATTATATCTTCAAGATAATAGGGGTTATCTAATTAGATCAATATAATTTCTTTAAGTGTTGCTATTTCTCCTTTTTATTTTAATATGAAAATGATGTCAACAAACTTTATTTTGCTGACATCATTTAATTTCAATGGATTTTGTCCACATTTTTATTTATTGGTTGACAAACAACAAATTTGTTACCTTTTTTAAATTCATCTTTTCCCTTATTTTAAGCTACTTTCCACAGCAGTTCTTGTATTTCTTACCAGAGCCACAAGGACAAGGGTCATTTCTTCCAACTTTTGGCTCGTTGTTTACTATTGGTTCATTTGAGCCTGATGTTCTAGGAGCTTTTCCTCCTAATTCATTTGATACTGTATTGTCTAGTCCTTCTCCTGTGATTTTTATTGAAGATGTTCTTTGAACATTGCCTTCTCTTTTTCTTGCATTCATTAGGAATTTTACAACATCAGTTTGAATATCTAAGTTCATTTGTTCAAACATATCAAATCCTTCAATTCTGTATTGAACAACAGGGTCTTTTTGACCATAGGCTTGTAAACCAATTCCGTCTTTTAGTTCATCCATTGCATCAATATGGTCCATCCATCTATCGTCAACTATTTTTAGCATTACAACTCTTTCTAATTCTCTTAGTTGTTGTTCACCAATTTCTTTTTCTTTTTCCTCATATGCAGTATGAATTTTGTCTTTTAATTCTTCAGCAACATCATGTGCTTTAATTTTATCTTTATGAAGACTATCTAAATCAGATATTCCATAGATTTCCTTTATTTCTTGTTCAAAGCCTTCTACATTTATGTTATCAGCATTAGATAAATACTCATTTACAGTATCTTCTGCTAAAGAGTTCATCATTTTAGTAATATGTTCTTTTAAGTCTTCTCCGTCTAGTACTTTTCTTCTCTCGTCATAAATAATTCCTCTTTGAACATTCATGACATCGTCATAAGAAAGGACATTTTTACGAATACTAAAGTTTCTTCCTTCAACTTTCTTTTGAGCATTTTCTACTGCATTAGAAATGATTTTTGACTCAATTGGCATATCTTCGTCAGCTCCTAAAGTATCATAAACTCTAGTAATCATATCCCCACCAAATATTTTCATTAGATCATCATCCAAGCTGATATAAAATCTTGATTCTCCTGGATCACCTTGACGTCCACTACGTCCACGAAGCTGGTTATCAATTCTTCTTGATTCATGGCGCTCTGTACCTATGATTTTTAAACCACCTGCTGATATTACTTTTTCTTTTTCGTCTTTTATTTCATTATCATATTTAGCTTTAAGTTCTTTAAATTTATTTCTAGAAGCTAATACTTCTTGATCATCAGTCTCGTTAAATGCTGTTGCTTGTTCAATTTGGTCTTCTGAATATCCAAATTTTCTCATTTCTTGTTTTGCTAAATATTCACTATTACCTCCAAGCATAATATCAGTACCACGACCAGCCATGTTTGTAGCAATTGTAACTGTTTCAAACTTACCAGCTTGTGCAATAATTTCAGCTTCTTTCTCATGGAATTTAGCATTTAATACTTGATGTTTGATTCCTTCTTTTTTTAGCATATTGCTTAATTTTTCAGATTTTTCAATAGAAACTGTACCAACTAGCACTGGTTGACCTTTTGCAAAGCTTTCTTTAATATCAGAAATAACTGCTCTGTATTTTGCATTTTCATTTTTGTAGATAATGTCATGATGGTCATCACGTACCATTGGTTTATTTGTAGGTATTTCAATAACATCTAACTTGTATATCTCTTGGAATTCTGCTTCTTCTGTCATTGCTGTACCAGTCATACCTGAAAGTTTATCATACATTCTAAAATAATTTTGGAATGTAATTGTTGCTAAAGTTTTTGATTCGTCAGCTATTTTAACATGCTCTTTTGCTTCAATAGCTTGGTGAAGACCATTATTGTATCTTCTTCCATACATAATTCTTCCTGTAAATTCGTCTACAATAAGAACTTCGCCATCTTTCACAATATAGTCAATATCTTTTTTCATAATTCCATGTGCACGAAGTGCTTGGTTAATATTATGTACTAATTCTGAGTTTTCAATATCATTAAAATTCTCTAAATTAAATTCTCTTTCAGCTTTTTGAATACCTTTTTGTGTTAATGAAGCTGATTTTGCTTTTAAGTCAACTATGTAATCATAGTTTTCATTATCTTCAGCTTGTTCTTCATCTTTTATGTCTTCTTCAACTATAACTTTTGGAGTTAATCTAGCTACAAAGCTATCAGCTTTTTTATATAAATCTGAAGACTGTGCTCCACGTCCTGATATAATTAAAGGTGTACGAGCTTCATCAATTAAAATACTATCAATCTCGTCGACAATTGCATAGTTTAATTCTCTTTGTACTAATTGGTCTTTGTATATAACCATGTTGTCTCTTAAGTAATCAAATCCAAATTCATTATTAGTTCCATATGTTACGTCAGCAGCATATGCAGCCTTCTTAGCACTTGGATCCATTCCACTAATAACTAATCCAACTGTTAATCCTAAAAATTTATATACTTTGCCCATCCATTCACTATCTCTTTTGGCTAAGTAATCGTTAACAGTAACAACATGAACTCCTTTTCCAGTTAAAGCATTTAAATATACTGGTAGTGTTGCAACAAGTGTCTTTCCTTCACCAGTCTTCATCTCTGCAATTCTTCCTTGGTGTAATATAATACCACCAATAAGTTGCACATCAAAATGGCGCATTCCTAAAACTCTTTTTGAAGCTTCTCTTACAACTGCAAATGCTTCTGGAAGAATATCGTCAAGTGTTTCTCCTTGTGTTAGTCTATCTTTAAATTCTGCTGTTTTATTTCTTAGTTCTTCATCTGATAATTTTTGAATTTCAGACTCTAAACTATTTATTTTCTCTACTATTGGTCTTACTCTTTTTACTTCCTTCTCACTGTATGTTTTAAATAATCCCATGTCTTTCTTCCTTTCTTTTTGTAAAATCTTACATCTATGATATAATATCACTTTTATAGAAAAATCGCAAGAAAAAAAGGAAAAGTTATTAATTCTATTAGAACTAACAACTTTCCTTTTAAGAGAATGCTTTTTTACAAAAGAATTTTTAATAATCTAATCAGCATTAACGTCAGTGATATGATCCCCCAAAGACTACTAATAGATAATATTGCCGCCATAAAGAAGTAGAAATCTATTTTGGGTGGCAATATTATCCGTATTCCAATTATGAATAACTTTCCGAATAAGATTATTAAAGCTATGAATATTCCTATTAATGCTATTGTCATATGTCATTCTCCCTCTCAAATAATAAATATAGTATTACCATAGTATTTATATTTTATCATTTTTAACTTGATCTTTCAATATTTTTTAAAAGTCTGTTCAAACCATTTTTTTATTCTTGCAAAAATTGGCTCTTTATATTCTACCATAGAAACAGAATTTTCTACTGTTTCTGCTTTTTTCTCTTTATTTTTAAATATATTGTCTACGTTATATTGTTTTTGCTTATTCTTTTCAATCTGTATTCTATCATAGTTTTGTTTTGCTAGTATTTTTTCTCTTTGTTCAGGTGTAGCCCAATAGTCTCTAAACAAAATGGCAATAATGGCTTTAGTTCTTTTAGAAACATTTTGTTCATCTAACGTGAGATTGACATCATACTGAAAGTTATAGTTTTTATTAGCATTTTTTTCAAATAAATCAATTTTTTCACTTGGTACTTTTTCATAATCTTCTTTCGAAATATTCTTTAATATCTCGAGAACCTCACTATATGCATTTGCATATTCTATATTTTCCATTTTTCTCCTCTATTACAATTCTTGTGTATTCTTGTCTTTATCTTCAAGTGCTTTTTGTTCTCTTTCAAGATTTTCCTGTGTTTTATCTATATAAGATATTTCTTTTTGAATATCTACAGTTTCTTTTCCTAAATCTTGTACACTTTTTTCATTGTCGGCTCTTTCACCAAACAATTTCTGTGCAAATTGTTCGTTTGTTCCAATTCCTTTATCTTTAATTCCACTAACTACTTGTTGTTTCACAAACTCGGTATCTTGTAATGCTTGTGTAATATCGTCTTGTCCTTCTAAAGCAGGATAAAACTCTGCTCCTCTTGAAATCTGCTCACTAAGTTTATCAATGTCTGTAATACCCTTCTCCTCTAGAAAAGTTTGAACTCTTTGATTGTATGCTTTTTCTAAGTCTTCTTCTGAAATATAAGCTGACAAATCAATTGCTTCTAAAATAGGTTTTAAAAATAGTAAGTCGCTTTTTGCTTCTTTCCATCCAATCAATTCTATTGGCATGTGTTGATATTTTTTATCTCTTGCAAAGAACTTTTTTTGATCGTCATGAACCCATCCATCATGTATAGTAGATAGTACTGATATTACCATGTCTCTTGTGTCTTCTGCAATCTGTTTTTCATCAGTATTTTCTCTTCCTAACCCCATTTGTTTTTTTACTGTTTCAAAGAAATCATTAGTAGATCCATTTTTATAATCGCCTGTCATGATTATTTCTTTAAATGTTTCCATATCTTGTTCACTTATTGGTTGTTCATAAACACCTTTGTTTTTTAAATATTCTTGAGAATATTTTTGAAATCCTTTTATTGCAGCGTCTATTGAGCCCTGTGCATATACCTGTGATTCTAGTTCTTCATTTGAACTTTCTTGAACTTTTTTTGTTGCTTCTTCTTCTGATAAACCATTCCAACTCATTAACGCATCTTTTGCAATTTGTTTATATACAGTTAAAGCCATATTACAACCTCCCAAAATTATATTTATAGTAATTATTTCATAAAATCTATCTTTTTTCAATAAATATATCAGGTGTTACGAAAATGTAATATAAACTTAATATTTTCGTAACATTCTTTCATACTTTTCTGATTACATTAATATATTGTATCAAAGGTGTGATGTGTATGTTTATTTATAATTTAAAAGTTGACGGAAATAAATTAGGTAAAATATTTTTAGGAATTCTACTAGGAATTATTATTATAATAACTGCTATAGTTGTTTACCGTATTTTAGGAAATAATTTTTTCAAAACGAATGATGATACAACTTCTGTGAAAGTTCAAGAACTCACAGTTAGCAATTATACCAATGTACTAAAAACTGTGCATGATAATATAGACGATTACGTTGGTATGAGAGTGAGCTTTTCCGGATACATACATAGAATGGTAGACTTTAAAGAAAATCAATTTGTTCTAGCTAGAGATATGGTTATCTCTTCTGATTTGCAAACAGTAATTGTAGGTTTTTTGTGTGAATGTGACGATATAAAACAATATGCTGATAAAACTTGGATTCAAATTGAAGGAGAAATTATAAAAGGCGATTATCACGGAGACATGCCAATATTAAAAATTACAAAAATACAAAAAATTGATAAACCTTCTGACGAATACGTGTATCCACCTGATGCTGCATTTGTTCCAACATCTGCAATATTTTAGACATAAATTCAAAAAGCTAGAACTCGAAGTTGAAGTTGTCAACAAAAAGTAGACACAAAAAAGCAGATGCTATGCAAACCCTAGTTGAGTTCTATACTCAACTGGGGTTTTATAATTCAATGCATAACTTGGTCTATAATTATTATTGTCTTCTACTATCTCTTTTATAAATTCCTGAACTGTGCTATAATTATTAATATCAAAGTCAATATACATTTCTTTCTTTAACCAACCATTTTTTGATTCTATTACTGGATTATCAGTTGGAGTTCCAGCTCTAGACATAGAACGGGTAATAAAGAAATCTTTAAGTATATTGTTAAAAGATAGTGAGGAATATATTGCACCTTGATCTGTGTGAAAAATTGTTTCAAGGTCTTTATATCCTCTTTTTATTTTATTATTTAACATTTCATTTAAAGCAAGCCTATGATTCAATACATTTGCTCCATATTTACTTTCTCTAACATCAGAACCTATTATTTCATTATTAAATATATCTAAATAAAATGTCCAATCATATTGTTTTCTTTTAAACCAAAACGTTGTAGTATCTGAAACTACTTTTTCAAATGGACGTGTTGTTTTCCAATTTCCTTTAATTATATTAGCATATTTTAATGATTCTTCTCCTGGTAATTTATATTTGTAGTGTCGAGCTTTAGATTTTACTTTAAGGCATTTACAGACTTTATGGACTAAATTGTCTGATACTATCCAGCCAGTTGTTTTTAAAATTATTCTATTTATTCGTCTATATCCATAACTAGGTTTCTTATTATGTATTTCCTTAATTAGTTTTTCTAGTTCTAATCTATCAATTTCATATCTATTTAATATTTCTTTGTTCTTTAACCATTTGTAATATCCACTTCTAGAAACATTCATATATTCACACAATGATTTAACATTAAAATCTTTACTTAATATTAATATTATTTCAAATTCATATTCCTTTATTTTTTGTACATTACATACGAACCATCTCCTTTCATCATGTAACCTTTTTTTAATCGTTCATTTTCAATTCTTAATTTCATATTTTCATATTCTAATTTTTCTATATCTGATAATTCTTTTCTTCTAGAATATTTCATAAGTGGATTACCTGGTTTTCTTTTATTTTCTAATGTTTCTTCACCATATTGTATATATTTTTTTATCCAATTTCTCAACATTCCACTAGAAATGTCTTCATCTTTTGCAACTTGATACGTTGATAATCCATCAACTAAGACTCGATTTATTATCCTTAATTTTTCTTCTTTTGACCAATATCTATTTGGTTCTGTTCTATTTCTTGGCATAAATTATCCTCCTATGAAATTATTTTAACACAAAAAAATGAAAGCAGACTTTTTGTGTCTACTTTCATTTTACCACTTCATATTTTCCTACTAGATTTTTTTGTTTTTTGATAATAGTTATAATATTTACATTTACAGCAGAAATCACTGATGAATTAACGAAATATAAATAGCTATAAAATTACTACTTTTTTACCCCATTGGGTTAATACAACTTACTATATGTTTTACTTGAATTATACTGTTTTTAGCTGTTTTGAGATAAGACAATGTAAGTTAATGTACCTAAAATTTAACCCGAAGGTCGTAAGTTCGAGTCTTACTCAACCGCAACCAAAGTATAAATGATTACAGTTCCAACAACTGTGGGTATTTTTTTATGCCTTAAAAATGGTTGCGATAATGGTTTAAAATAGCACTCTTATGTCAAATTGGATAATAAGTGGAAAGTATTTTAACTTTTTGATTCCCCAAAAGACTATGTATATCAGTAAAAACATGTAACTATAAATCTATTTGTGCAATGTATCTTGCAAGCAATGTTCTTGTTTCTGATTTGCTTTTACAATGTATTGTTTCCTGATGTCTTATGGACTTACCATCTAAATCATAGCCCTTAAATACTACAAATCTATATTATAGTAACTAGCTTTGTATGGTTTAGTAATTAGTTTTGTTACATCTAGAAATAAGAGAAGTGAGATGATATAATCTAATAAATGGAGATGATATAATGGAATTAAAATATAATGGGAGTGGATATATATTTTATAATAAAAAATCATATAAATGTGACCTGTATATTAATAGAAAACATGGAGGGATACTTATAAAAATAAGTGTTGAAGGAGCTTTTGCAAATTTTATAGAACTGCCAATTAGTTTTGATTTTTTAAGTGGAAAACTTAGTACTGGATTTAAGTTTTCACTATTGAACTGTAATAGGAAAGAAACTAAAGGACGTGTTTCGGAAGGAAGAACAATGTTTTCATATAGTGCAGAATATATGATAGAAGGGGTGGGTGGAAATATAAAAAATCCTATTGGCTTTAGTAAAGTTTTATTTGAATTATCTGATATCATAGAATGGGGAAATATATCAGGATATGCTATTGGAGAAAGAGATGAAATAATTTCTAATGAAGATTGTGAATTGAAAATATATGAAAATGATGATTATTATATTAAGTATATCGTTGGGAAAAGTATGTTGCCGATAGTTTTCTCTGATTTATTATATGAGAATATATCATTAAAACAAACAGGAAATATAGAGATAGCATTCAAAGAGCCAAAACAACTAAATGAATTTATGATAATATTGTTAAAAATAAAAAGATTAATAGAGATATCAACATTATCAAAAATAAATATAAGAAAGATAAGTGGCTATAATAGTGAGTATTATGATATATATGGAAATAAAAAATATGAAAGATCAATTTCAATTATTAGTTCAAAAATAAATCAAGAAAATAATATTAAAGAAGAAAATTATTATACTAAGAAATGGGGATGGATTATACTTCCAGAATTAATTGAAAATGAATCTTTAAACAAGTATTTTTGCAAGTATGAAAAATTAGAACCTATAATAGAATTGTATTTACAAATCATTGAAACGAGTGAAATGTCAAACATCAGAGCTTTCTTAAACATTGTACAAGCATTAGAAACATATCATTCAAGATTCAAAGCTAATACTTTGGGAGAATATAAAAAAAGAATTAAAGAAGTTATATTAAAAGATCGTCCTGAGGAGCTTGTAGAAAATGATAAAAAATTCCTTATGGCAAATTCATATAAATTTATAACATTAGAAAGTAGAATGGCAGATTTATTAGTGGCAGATTTTAATATATATTTTGATACTGGCGATATAAAATATTTAAAATTTCCTAATATAATAGCGAATACTAGAAATTATTATATACATTATGATGAAAATATAAAGAAAAAAACTAGGATTCTTACTAATGATGAATTAGGAATATATACTCGTACATTAATCTATATGCTTGAATATTATATTTTAATAGAATTAGGATTTCAAAATTATGAAAATATAAAGAAAAAATTAAATGATAGATGGGGAGGAGTTTCTCAAACTATAGAAATTAAAAATTTATCAGAAAGTAGTAATAAAAATATTAATGGAGAGTAAGAAATGAAAAATAGTAATATAAAATTTCCTACAAATGAAGAGTTGCAATTTGATTTTAAAAATAAAGTTATTGAAATCATAAATTATATAAGAAAGTTTTCAATGTATGATGTTCTTGCACATTTTTATTGGGAGTATAAAATTAGTTTTGGAAATGAAGAAGAAAAAAATGAAAGATGGTTAAAAAGTTTAAAAATAATGTATTTACAAATACTATTTTCTTGTTGCGATAAAAGTGTAGAAACAGACGAGTTAGAAGAATGCAATATTGATAAAATAAATGAATATCTTGAAGAAATACATAGTTTAACAATACAATATGGAATTGTTTTTAATAAAGAAAATGGATTGTCGGATGAGGAAAATGAATATTTAAGTCATTCATATTCTTTTAAAGATTGGAGTGGAAAGAGATATGATATATTTGAGGTTCAGCACCATAAGGATTTATTGGGATGCTTAGAAAAAGAATTTGAAACGACTTATGGTTTCAAATTAGATGATTTATATTCTGGAATTTTAAATTTGAAAAATAATTTTCATTTTAGATTTGAAAACAGCATTAATAGTATAAGAGAATTAATAAGAACTAAAAAAATAAAAATTGATAATGCAGGTGTTCATACGATTGCAAAATTCAATGAAAAAGAAGAACAACAATTAAATAAATATTTTGAGGATGTACACAGTTTAGAATTAGCAAATCTAAAAAAATGTACTAAATGGAAAAAGAATTTTTTAGATAAATTTTTGATTGAAAAAGAATATTATAATAACTTTGTAGAAAATATTAGTATTGAAAATTGGAATGAATTAATTAATAGGATCAAATATAGACCTTTTATAGAAATTGAAAATGAATATTACATATTGTTACAGCAAAAATTTTATGATAATTTTGATAAGATAGCTATACAGGGAATGTGTGAAATGCTAACTAGCAAAAAACAGCAGGAGATAAGGGAAAGATATACAGCTAATGTTGAAAAAGTAGTAGCAGATTATTTTAGCAAAATACTTAATTGTAAAGAGATTTATACAAATAATTATTATGATTATGAAAAAAAGATTATAGAAAATGATATTTTAATATTATATGATAATAATATTTTTATAGTTGAAATTAAATCAGGAAGTTTTACACCTGAATTAGCAATTAACGATTTGGATTCTCATAAGAAATCTTTACAGGATTTGGTAAAAAAAGCAAATGAACAACAAGATAACTTAGAGAAGTGTTTAATTGAAAAGAAAAAAATTTCAATTTATGATAGTAATAATAAACGAAATAGGAACAGAAAAGCTGAAATTGAAATAAATGAAGATACTAGGATTTTTAAAATAATAATAACCGCAGAAGCATTTAATGATATTGAAGCTAGAATAGATAAAGTTAAACTTATATCGTTAAGTAAAAATACTTTAGTTTTGTGCTTAGATGATTTAAGGGTTTATAGTGATTATTTTAAACAGCATCCATGTTACTTTATTCAATACTTGTTACAAAGGAAAAAAGCTATAGGAAATAAAAATGTTGATTTATATGATGAACTATACCATTTAGGAATGTGGATTGAGTACAATTATTATAACGAAATAATCAATCAACAAGTAGATAATTTAATTAAAGAAGAGAATATTAAGCAAAGATTAATATCAGTAGCAATTTGTGGCGAAGATTGGATGCAAGAATTAGATGAATATTATAACAGTTTATGGTTTAAGAAAAAGAAAATTGAAAAACCATTTAGAGAAGTACCTAGTGAAATTAAAAAAGTTATTGATTATTGTGAAAATAACAATTCTATTAGAAACCATACATATCTTACTACATTTTTACTTAATTTAGAACCCAATACGGTACAACATACAGAAAATGTAATTGTTGAATCTCGAGAGTTTTATAAGAATAACAATAGGCCAAAATACCGGATATATGAAATTAAAAGAAAAAGATGAAAATAATGTAGAAGCATTATGCATTTCATCTATATATGGAGAAGATAATATAGATGAAAATATACTAATTAATAATACATATGCAAATATGTATTTATCGAAGAGTAATAAAGTATTAAGTGTGTTTTTATACTATAATAGCAATTCTAACATAGAAAAGATGGATTTTAAACTTCTTTCTTCTGATGATAAAGAAGCAAAAGAAACGGAAATAATGAATATGGTAGAGTATTTAAGAATTAAAAGGAGCATAAAGCTAGAAAATAAAAAAATAGGTAGAAATGAACTGTGTCCATGTGGAAGTGGTAAAAAATACAAAAAATGTTGTTTGCTAAAAGGAAGAATGTAAGGAAGTAGAATGACTTCCTTATTTTTATATATTCAAGTCATTCAAGTAGCTTGTTAGCAATAATTAGTCCTACTTTATATCTTACTTGATAAATAGAAAATTGAAAAACAACAAAATAGAGAAAGATAAAAAGGATTTAGAGAAAATCAGAAATATGAAAGCAATGTTAATCCAGCATTACGGTAACGGAACAGAAGAGAGGTACTTAAATTATGAACAAAGGGAATATCCATCAGGACTTTTTGAAAGTCTTTATGATAATTTAAGAAAGTGAGGTAAATATGAAACAATAATAAGAGAAGAAATAATAAATACATTACTAAAAAAAGTAAAAAAGAGAAATGTCATTATCAGAATATTTAATTGAACAAAGATTAGAACGAGATATTATAATAGAAGAATTAAAAAAACTCTATATATGAATTAAGAAAGATAAGAAATAACATTAATCAATTAATATGTTTAGCAAATAGTGGATATTTGAATATAGATTCTTTAGATAAAGTTAAGATAGAATTAGGGAAAATATGGAGAGAATTAAATGATATATGGTTATAAAAAAATAATAAAAAAACTATTGACAAAAAAACAAACGTTTGATATAAATATTAAAGATGATATTTTTCTACAAATATTGTCTGATTAGTGGCAAAAAAACACATTTTATGATATAAATAGAAATGTAATTTATTATATTATTGGGTTAAAAGAATGCGTACAATGTTATTAAGTTTAAAACCAGAAATTTTTGAACTGATAAGAAACGGAAAAAAGATATTTGAATACAGAAATCGATTTTATACTGAACCAGTAGGAGCTTATTTATATGTTAGCAAACCAATTCAAAAAATAGTTGGATATATTGAATTTGATAAAAGAATTGAATTAAAAGACTGGAAAGAGATGTATAAAAATAATGCAGAAGTAAGTAAAAGAATTACTGACTATCTTTCAGAAAATTATAAGTATGCAATGCCAATTAATAAGTTTAAAATGACAACAGAAATATCTTTAAGTGATTTAAGAAATGATTTAGAAAAATTTATCATTCCAGAATCATATTACTATTTAGATAATTTTATTGAATTAAAAGAATATATAGAGAAAAATATAGATTTTACAAACGAAGTAGTAGAAAATAATTTTCAAACAATACATGATGAAGATATTTGTAGAAAAAAATATTAATGCAAAATATGGTTTTTGCATTCAAACAAAAAATTAAATACAATGTAATTGAAAGAGGTACAAAATGAAAGAATATAAAGTTGGAAGTTTATTTGCAGGAGTAGGTGGTATTTGTCTAGGTTTTCAAAATGCAAAAAGCGATAATGCTAAATATAGATTGCTATGGGCAAATGAAATAGATGAATATGCTTGCGCTACTTATAAAAATAATTTTAAACATACATTATTACAAGGGGATATAAAATTAGTTTTACATCCTGAACTATCAAAAGATAGTGAAGAAAAAAAATATTACGAAAATCTTCATGAAATAATATTGAAAGAACCCATAGATATTTTAAATGGAGGATTTCCTTGCCAAGCATTTAGTATCGCAGGAGAACAAAAAGGTTTTGAAGACGAAAGGGGAAATTTGTTTTTAAATATTATAGATCTAATTAATATGTTAGGAGAAAAGTTTTATAAACCTAGAGTTTTATTTTTAGAAAATGTAAAGAACTTACAAGCACACGATAATGGAAGAACGTATAAGGTTATAAAAGATAAATTAGAAGAATGTGGTTATAAGATATTCGAAAAAGTATTAAATACAATGGAATATTCTGATTTACCACAAAATAGAGAGAGAATATATATTATTGGTTTATTAAATGAAAAAGACATAGAATTATTTAATTTATATAATAAAGATGTTCTTTCTAATTTGCATAATAACAAATCTCCTGAGGATAGGGTAACAGATATTAAAAAAATAATAAATTATGATTTAACAAAGGAAAATGCTGAAAAATATTACTATACTAAAACTAAATATCCAAATTATTTTGTTTCACTTGATGAATTTAGAAACTCAGATAAAGAGAATAGAATAAATTTGAATGAACAAATAGATGAAATGTATCAATTTTATCAATGTCGTAGAGGTATGTATGTCAGAAAAAATAAAAGTGGGGTTTGTCCTACCTTAACAGCTAATATGGGAACAGGAGGACATAATGTTCCTCTAATTAAAGTTAGTGATGGTATTAGAAAACTAACACCTACTGAAACATTTAAGCTACAAGGATTTCCTGTTGGAAATGGATATGATTTACCTAAGGAATTTAAAGGAAAAAATTATCCGGATTCACAGTTATATAAACAAGCAGGAAATGCTGTTTCAGTACCAGTAATAACAACTTTATCTGAAGAACTATTAAAGATTTTAGAAAAAAATGATAATAATCAAAATGTGTAGAAGGTGAATATTCATCTTCTATTTTTATTTTAAAGTAATACATTAACTTAAAATGAGTTGGTGTATTTTTTTATTTTAAAAACAATATTGAAATTTGTATTTGCATTTATTATATTTAATAATGCAAATCTACAGATTGTTTTAATAATTTGTATTTTTTTGTAAAATAATCTCGAAGGAGGAAGTATATGGATAATAAACATTCAGAGAAGTATATAAGAATAGGATTAAATATTTCTTTACAAAGAAAATTAAAAAAGATGACACAAATTGAATTGGCTGAAAAAATAGGGATAAGTAGAACACATATGAGTAATATAGAAGCACCTAACATGGTAACGCCGGTTTCTTTAGAAGTGATTTTCGACATATGCGATGTCCTAAATATATCTCCAGAAGTGTTATTTAAAATGAATTAATTCATATATAAGAGAAGATATGAAACAAGTAAAAGTAAAGTTAAAAGATAATACAATAGTAATTGGTGATGAATTTGATATGGAAGATTACAAGAAATTTAAACAAATCTTCCGTAAGTGGACTGATATTAATTCTGATTTAAAACAATTTGGAGGAAGAAACTTAAATGTACCAGATGTATTTAGTGAAGCTCTATATTGCATATTTTTTAATGCAGTAAGAACAAATGGAACAGCTCATTCTTATGATGCTGTCGATAAAGAAACTGGTGAAGGAATTCAAATAAAATCAGCCTCTATACAAAATGATTGTACTTCATTTGGTCCAACTTCAACATGGGATAAATTAATTTTTGCAGATTTAGCACCTAATGGAAGTGTGGACGGAAATGTTTGGTTTTATGAAATAGATTCGACCAATATTTACAATATTGTTTTAAATAGTAAAAAAGCTGAAACATTTAGAGATCAACAGTTACAAGGCAGAAGACCTAGGCTTTCAATAAAAGATAAAATAATTAATCCTTTAAGATTAAAACCAATAAAGAAAATAAATTTAATGGAAGATGAGGATTAGGGGGAATAATTAATGAAAGAAGTTAGTTTTAATAGGGATGATATTATTGAAAGAGTATATTTTATAACGAAATTAGTTCAGAATCAAAAAGGTACAACAATGCAAGGAGCATTAACATCTAAGAGTGATTCGATGGGTGGCATATTTGATAGATTTATAAATACAATATCAGATTCGTTGGTTTTTGCAAAAATTATTTTACCACAAATAAAAACGAAAAAGAAAGTTAATGTAATAAATGATTACTATTATTATGATCCAAAAAAATCAGTTTCAGGAATAGCACCAGATATTTTTGGAATTACTGTAAATGGGAAACAAATTCGTTTTACGAAATTTAATAATAAGTGGGAAGCTGAAAAAGGAATGCCACAAATTGAAATAAAAACATTTAAAGCAAAGGATCAAATGATTAGCCTTAGAGATCAAGGCTATTCTGAATATATGATATTTGTAGATTTAGATTTAAGAATAGATTATTTAGTACCATTTTTAGATTCTAAATTATTAAACAAAAATATTGCTAAGAAAATGCAAATGGATGATAAAGTGTTTATTGAAAGGGATAAAAATACAAGAGTTACTAAAATAACTCCTATAGATTATTCATCAGATGTTATAGGAACACTAAAATTAATTGCTGTTACAAATGCCACAGATTTTATGAAACAAGCTACTTTATGTGGTGGGAATGTAAGTGTACAAAGAATGAAAGAAATCAATATTCGAAAAACTAATATGAGATCAAATTTACTACATGATAAATTAAGTTCATATGCAAATAAAAGCCCTCGTGTAAAGAAACTATATGAATTTAATAAATTATGGAAAGAAAAGATGAGTATTAGTGAGAATACTGCAATATTAGACTTTTCAGCTGATAATATAGAAAATATTGAAATATGTAAGTACAATAATGATGGAATTGTAATTACTGCATTAAAAGATGGTTGTAGTTTTAATGGCTTTCAATTAGAAGTTGGGAGACAGTATACAATTAAATTTGCAACATTAGATAGAACAGGAAATGATGGCAGTGAATATTTTATGCAAAAACAATGTGCATTTTATTTGAATGGAATAGAAGATAATCTTATAAAGAAATTAGAAATAATAATAGAAAAAAATTAAAATATAATGATTAAAAGGGATTTAATATGAAGTTAAAAATAGGAAAAATATATAGATATTCAAACCAAAATAGATCAGAAAATATAGAACAAGTTGATGGATTACCAAATTATTTTTATTATACTAAAATTGAAAATTTTGATTCAACATTTACATTTCAGAAAGGGATTCATTCAGTAAAAGTTATTAATACTCGCGATGGTAAAAGTAGATGCCCAGCAATAATTGTTTCTAGCAGTCCTCATAAAGCAGGTAGTGAATATACACCATGGAAAGATTATTATGATACAGACCATGGATATATAAAGTATTATGGAGATAATAAAGATGGAAATTCCATACCAAGTGATAAAGTAGGAAATAAAGAGTTGCTTAAACTTTTACCAAAATTTCAGTCAGAAGATTCAGATATTAGGAAAAATGAAGCAGTTCCAATAATATTTTTTGAAAGAGTAAATTATAACAATAGAGCTAAAGGAAATTTAAAATTTCAAGGTTTTGGAGTTTTAGATAGTGCAAAGTTAATTACGCAAGCTAATAAAAGTGAAGAATTTTCAAATTATCTTTTTGAATTTGCTATTTTTGCAATGGCAAATGAAAACGAAGAATTTGATTGGGATTGGATAGCTAAAAGATGTGATAGTAATTTAACTACTGAAGAAACTAATAAATATGCTCCTAAAGCATGGAAAGATTGGGTTAAAACAGGCAATATCGAATTAAGTAGAAGAAATGTTGCTAAATTAGATATAGTAAAAGCAATAGCTCAAATTCCAAATAAGAACTCAAAAGAAGAAATTATATTAAACAAGGTGAAGGAATTTTATGAGAATAAAAAACATACTTTTGAAATTCTTGCTATGGAATGTACAAAATTTTTCTTAAATGAATCTAGTGTTAGATACACAGATGGCTGGATTACTAAAAAATCAGGAGATGGGGGCATTGATTTTGTACTTAAAATAAATATTGGTAGTGGTTTTGAAGGATTAGATATTGTTTTGCTGGGACAAGCAAAATGTGAAAAGAACGCTACTAGTGGAAAAGATATAGCAAGGACTGTAGCAAGGTTAAAACGTGGATGGGTTGGAGCATATGTAACGACTTCATATTTTTCAGATCCTGTTCAATTAGAAATACTAGAAGACAAGTATCCTCTTATAAAAATAAATGGATTAAAATTAGCAGAATTAATAGATAGAAATGTGCTTGGAGGATCAAATGACTATAAAAAATTAGAAAATTATTTAGAACAATTGGAGATAGAATATAACACAAAAATATCTTCTAGAAATTTAGAAATGCTCTAATTATTTTATATGCTATTCAGTTAGTTGATAATAAAACAATAGGATATTTGATATATTGCTAAATTTAAAGCAATTTGATAAAATATAAAAAAGTAGCTAAAAAAGGAGAAAAAATGGGGAAAAATAATGAAATAATAAATGCAAAAGATACAACAATTTATGATTTTCTTAAGAATTCAAAGCAAATAATAATACCACGTTATCAAAGACCATATTCATGGGAAAAGAAGAATGTCGAAACATTAATGAACGATGTTAAAAAAAATTATTATATTGGTAACATTATTGAATATTATATAAATGATGATAAAGAAATTGTTGATGGACAACAACGTTTAATAACAATTTTCCTTATATTAATTGCAATATATCATTTTATACAAGATGAATCTATAAAAAATGAAATTAAAGAACTGATTAAAACAAATGATAAGTGCAAAATGATTTTAAAATCAAGAATAGCAAATGATGGTAGTGATATTTTAGAATATTTAATTGATGGAGAAAATATTCCTAGAGAATTTGTACAAAAATATAATGAAATAAAGATATATAAAATAATAGAAAAAGATTTAAACAATAGAGATATAAATGAATTATATAACAATATAAAAGGTTCAAATATAGTCGAAATTTCTTTTTTGCAAAATCAATATTCTGCTCATGAAATGTTTGTAAATGTCAATACAAAGGGAAAACCATTAGAAATGATAGAAATACTAAAAAGTCAACTATTTAAGTATTTATTAAACACTCCGAATTCTGACATATATAAAGAAGAATGGGAAAAAATGCTAAATAATATACCTATTAAAGAGTATGGAAATTTTTGTAATGATGTATATTTATTAGATTATTTCTTACAAAATAGTGAAAATGAAAAATACAATACAAGTGGTGTAGTAAATGAAAATAGTATGAAATTAATAAATTCTATAGATACTCCCGAAAGAGCAAAAAATATTTTTGATTTTATGACAGGAAGTAGCATAAAAGATGTATATGAGGTATATAAGAGCATAAAAAATCATGTCCTAGGGGAGTTAAAAGAAACATATTATTCAAATACAGTAACAGAAACTTCTTTTGGAGAAATTGATGAACTATGGAATTTATATGGTGAATTTGGATTTAAACAAAGCGACATTTTTTTTGTAACAATTTTTTATAATAAAGAAAATCTAATTGCTAATAATATTGGTTTTATTAACTTGGCATTAAAATATATATTTATGTATGAATTATATAGATCTGTTTCTCAAAACAGTCCAGCTAGTTATTCTAATATATTTAAGCAAGCTGCTGCAAGAGTGATAAATTGTAAAACAATAAATGATACAAAAGATACAATAAAGAATTTTATTAAAACCTTAGAAATAAAAGAAACAAATTATGAAGCTTTTAAAGAAAAATTAATTAAAAATGATACTTTTAATTCATCAAGATATAAGAATGGAAAATATATTATTTTAATGGCAGAAGATTTCTATACTAAAAACTTAAATATAGAACACTTTATATCTCAAAAAACACAAAATGATGAAGAAAAAGACTTCGTTGGATATCTTGGTAATTTGATACCTGTTGTTAAAGATAGATACAAAAACAAACCAATAGATGAGAAATTACCTTTATATGAAGAAGATAAAAATTTTTGTAAGGGAATAAAAAATTTTTTAGAGTATGGATTTGATGAGTTGAATTATAAAGATAAAATTGAAATAGAAGTGTAGATATAGCTGAAAAATTTATAACAAAAATGAAAGATTATTATAATGGAATTATGAGAGGGTGAACAAATGAAAAATAAAGTTATAAATTCACCTATTAGGTGGGCTGGATCAAAAAAGAAAATATTAAATGAAATGCTTAACTTTTTTGATAAAACAAGTAAAATTTATATAGAGCCTTTCTTAGGATCTGGAGTTGTATTAATAAATTTAATAAATAATATAGAAGAATTTGATTTTGAAGAAATCTATGTAAATGATATTAATTCTAATATTATAAATTTTTACAAGTTATTAAAAAATGATTATGAATATGCTGAAAGACAGATAAAGAAAATAATAAATAAATATAATAGTTTTTCAAATGAAAATTCAAAGGAAGAATACTTTTATGATATTAGATTAAAATATAATAAAATAGATAAAAGCCATAAAATAAAGTCAATATATTTTTATTTTCTAATGAAATCAGGATATAATGGAGTATATAGAGAGAATAAAAAAGGAGAATTTAATGTTCCTTTTGGTAGAAAAGAAAAAATTAATTTTGATTCGGAAAATCTAAAATTTATTGCTGAAAAATTGGAAAAAGTTAAGTTTTATAATTATGATTATATTGAATTTTTTAACATACTTAAAAAAATGAACGTATTAAAAGATGCATTTATATATTTTGATCCTCCATATATACCAGAGGAAAAGGTAATTAACAAAAAACAAGAGTTATATACAAACAAGACTTTTGATCATAACGAATTTGTAAATTATATTAAACAAATAAATACAAATAAGATCTTAATATCAATGAGTGAATCTAAAAAAGCAGATAAAATATATAAAGTTTTCAAAAAATATAAAGTTGATGAAATTATACGAACTATTAATCCAAAGAAGATAATAAAATCAACAGAAATTCTTTATTCTAATTATATAATAAAAAAAGAAAAGAAAAAATAGACTTATATAGAAAAGCCCTAATAAAGGGTTTTTCTATGAATTCATACATCCACAAATCAACTGCACACCATCTACAAATCTATTTCTATAATATTTCTCATTATAATAGCAAATATAATCAAAGAAATTTCTATCAAGTAATTCAAGTTGTTCCTTAATATATTTTTTATTCTACTTAGAAACATCCTTTAAAATACGTTCGCTAATTTTATCAAATTGAATATAGTGTTTTTTATCTTCTTCTGTTAGATAAGTAAGTTTAGTGTCTTCTCTAAAACCTAACCATTCTTTTAAAATATCATCTTTATTTTCTCTAAAATAATTCTCCATAAAATAAAACTCCAAATTATAAAAAAATATCCAAATACCTCTAAAATTTTTTAATAAAAAATTGGGGGAAATTTGGGAGCAAATTTTCAAAATCACTCCAATTTTAACAAAATTATACACCAAGTAAAAATTTAGAAAAGTACTGATATTACTGGTATACAATACAATTCAGCACATCTGACAAGATACGTTATGCAACCCTTATAATCCGAAGGTCATAAGTTCGAGTCTTACTATGCAACCAAGGTTACCGAGAAATTCAAAGTTCCTTGAATTATTTGTTTCTATAAAAAAGAAAAGCGTATTTAAATCTACTTCTCATAGGCATCATTCGAAGACTCCTGTCGCAATGCTTTTATATATTTTTATTGGATACAGTTTTTATTTTTGCTAAGGATTTTAAGAAATTTAAATAAATTTTACAATATAATAACAAAATATGATATAATATGTTAAATAAAGAAAGGAAAATTATGGAAAACGAATTATTTAGAGAAAAAATTGTAAAAGAATATGTGAAATGTAAAAAGCCAGAAAAGAAATTAACTGATGTATGGAGTAATGATGAGTACATTAAATTTTATGAAGATAATAAAAAGTCTTTAAAATCTTTATTACTGGATATAAATGAATATTTTGTAGATAACAAAGAGAACATAGAAAAGGAAAGTAAATTAACGTCAAGACAAATTGGTTGTATACAAAGAATTACAAAAACTTTTACGGGGACATTATATGATAGTCATTCAGCTGATTTTTCACATGCATATTATGAATTATTGGATTTTATTTTTTATCCAGAATGTGATTTGAAAGAATTATCGTATAATGAAATAGAAATAACAAGGATGATGATTGCATATTTAATTAGTAAAGCAGATGAATTTATAAAAAAGTATAAAAAATATCCAGATGAGTATCTTGACAAATATAAATTAGTAAAAACGGGAGAAACATCTAAAAAAATATTTTTTAATTTAGTAGTAGGCGATAATATAGTTGGAAATGCATGGATAACAAGAAAAGAATATAAAATATTTAAAAAGGGTTTAGAAATGTATATTGCACCTGAATATAGAAGAAAAAGATATGGGACTAAATTTTATCATATGTTATGCTGTGAAATATCAGAAATGAATATTGAATGGATTTACTTAATTGTTGATAAAAATGACGAGGTTGCAATTAATTTCTTAAACAAACAGATAAATAAATATGAAAGAAGAATAGAAAAAGGTAGGAAAATAATATTTGAAGATACATTGATTGTTGATTAAAAATGGTATTATTAAGCTTACGTAAATGGATAATGCTAGTTTAAAATTTGCACCAACAAGAACTAGAAATAAAGTTTATTTAGTAGTTCCAAGCAGTAAGGCAAATAAAAGTGAATTTATTAATGAAATTGAAAGTATAATAAAAGAGGATGCCGAACAATAAGACAACCTCTTTTGTTCGTATACAATATTTAAAGAACTATTTTTGGAAGAAAAAAATAGAATAAATAATATAAGAGGGGAAGAATCATGAATCTAGATGAAATATTATTAAAACCAGACATTATATATAAATTTTATAAGTAATTTTATATATGTCTATCTGAACTAAAAATAACGAATAGATGGTAATTTATAATAATTTGCTAGATAATAGAAATTAAAGATGATATTATTAAAGAAAATATGGAGTATTAAATGGTGCATACAAATAGCAAATTATTAAAATATATATTAAAGAAATATGAATTTAAAACTGGATCAAAATTAAATTATGAATTTCTAATTAAAATATCAATGCAGGAAAAAATAGAAATAAAGGACTTATTATGTTTACTGCAGATAGACTATAAGACATATTATAAATTGAGGAAAAACAGTAATTCTTATACTAAAATTAAGTTCAATAAGTTTGACTACGAAATAGATAGTAAATTAGAGAGACAAGGAAAAATTACAAAATATGAATTTTATAAAATACAAGATGAGCTACAAATAAAGAGATATACACTAATTAGAATATTAGGAGCTTCACGATATCAGTATAACAAAATGAATAAAGATGTAAACTATGAAATGAAAGTTATGAACATAAAATTAAAACATATAGTTGATTTAATAAAACTAGATATAAAATATATTGATAAAAGAGAGGAAAAGTATTATACAAAATCAGAAATTAAAACTTATTGTAGAAAAAATGGAATAAAACTAGATACATTTTTAAGGTATTATAATATAAATCGAAAACATTATAAATTTAACAAGTTGGCAATTGAAAAATCTGAAAAAGGCTTATGGATGGATGATAACGAGATAATGATGCAGAATGAGTTTGCAAACGAAAACGATATAACTTTAGATAATAGATGAAAAAAGCTTGCAGTAATAAAAGCAAAAGAATGGAACTGTATACAATTATTAGATGATTTATTTTATATTGGAAGAGAAAAAATAATAATGGGTGGAACAATAGTTAAAAAATTTTATTTTGATTTAGAATTAATATATAATATACTATTGGCCAAAGCCAAATATGCAATGTTAGGATACTATAAAAAGTATAAAAACAAAGTAATTATATCTATTATGATCAATCTGAGAACAAGTATATTGATCGCTTAAGTATACTTGGAAGTCAGAAATATGATCCACAAAATGAAGAATATATGTGAATTACAATTGACATTTGCAAAATTCATATTAATATGATATTAAATATACTAACAAATCAAATAAAATTAGGAGGAGAGAAGTGGATCCAAAGATAGATGAGTATGTTCTAAAGTATATGAAGATAAGTGATAATAAAAAGAAAGTAACTCAGACAGAAATTGATTTTGCATTAAAAATTAAAGAAGAATTTGAAGAGGCACTAAAGGTACGAATAGAAAGAGTATATATTTTTAAGCAATGTATGTGGAGTGAAAAAGATCCATTACTTTGTTTCTTAGTTGATACAAAAATAAAAAATTTGAATAGTGTAATTGCAAAGGAATTTTCAAGAAAAAATGATGTTAACATATTGTTTTGGACTGCATGTCAATTTGAAAAGCGCAAAAATAATCCAACAGAATTGGACTATTACATAGAAAATTATGGCGAGAAAATTTTTGACACAGGAAGACCAATATACATAGAAGAGGAAGTAAAAGCTACGACTTATGCAGCAAGAACAGAAGTATTTAGAAATTATTTCAGATATATCGAAAATAACCCAGAACAATATATGATAAGTCTACTTGAAATATATGCTCTAAAAATAAATTATCCTGCTTTAAAAATAAATGAATTAGAAAATTTAATTGAATATGTAAAGCATATTTCAAATGATGAAAAAATACTAAACTATATAAATGAGTTTAATGATGAAAAATCAGACAAACTAAAAATATGTGAAGAATTAAAAAAGTACATTGATACAATAAAGCAAATAAAACCTCAAATGAAGCTTTCTCGAAAACCGACAATGAAGGTGTATGACATGCTTTTAGATATAAAAAATAATACAGGAAAAGTAAACATAAGTAATCTTGACAGAGATAATTTGTACATAATGAAAGTAATAGAAGAAAAAATGGATTTTGAAATTGCTAATCTATTTGATTTACCAGAAAAAGAGATACAAAATAAACTTAAATGTTTTGGAATAAGATCAATGGATACAATATGGTATGACTCTATAGGAAATATAATTGCAAATGCTGTTGAACTAGATTTTGATGAGACATATGATGCTCTAAAAATGGCAAAATTACTAAATTTTGAAAAGCATGTATATGATATTCTAGAATATATGAGAGATGGTGAAAAGTATTTATTGAGAGAACTTTGGCCATTAACTAATGGAGAAAGAGAAGGGATGGAGCTTCATAAAGCCAAAACGGCTAAGGATGTATATTTTAGAGCATATTTATGTGCAGAAATGCTAAAACAAAATGGATTCATAGAGGAAATAGATTATCTTACTTATAAAATAACTAAACAAGGAAGGCTTTTATTAGAAAGAGCAGGATATGAGAGAATAAAAGAATTAGGATTAAGAGAAATTGCAGAGATTAATGGTGAGGTGAACTTTTATGCATTATCAATCTTAAGACTAAACAATGGAGAACTTGTATATTGTGCTAATACAGATGAATTAGAGAAATATGAAGGACAAGATAGTGAATTCATAGAAGAAATTCAGATGCTAGAATCAAAAGAAGTTTTAGAAGTGGATTTTGAAGATATATCAAATAAGAAAAAAATGTCAAACAATAATCGCAAAAGTAAAACAAGAAAGGTAGATTATATTAAGATAAACAAATCAAAGGAAAAAGTGGGATTTGATAGTGAAGAATTAGTATACAATTTAGAAAAGAAAAAGCTAATAGAAAATAATGAAGAGAATCTTGCCAATGAAGTTATTTGGGAGTCAAAGGAGAATGGTGATGGTGCAGGATATGATATAAAGTCTTTTGAAAAAGTAAATGGAAAATATGTTGAAATATATATTGAAGTAAAAGGAACTAATAAGGGCATAAATGAGCCTTTTGACATATCTAAAAATGAAATTGATGCATCAAATAAATACAAAGAAAGATACTATATTTATAGAATCTCAAATATATATTCAAACAATCCTAAGCTATATAAAATAAATGGTAGGATAGAAGAAAACTTTGAGCTAGAGGCTACAAGTTATAAGGCTAGAAAGAAATAGAAAGGAAAATTAATTATGAATTTTTTAGATTTAGCAAAAGAAAGATATTCGTGCAGAAGTTTTGCAGAAAAAGAAGTTGAAATGGAAAAGATAGAAAAAATACTAGAAGTAGCAAGGGTAGCCCCAACAGCAGTAAATTATCAACCACAAAGAATATTAATATTAAACGACAAAGAAAAATTATCAAGATTAGGTGAATGTACAAAAATGGGATGGAATGCTCCACTAATAATGATAATTTGCTATGATAAAACAGTTTCATGGAAAAGTAAATTTGATGGAAGAGATGAAGGTGTTATTGATGCATCTATTGCAACAACTCAAATGATGTTAGAAGTTCAAGATTTAGGATTAGGCTCTACCTGGATAGGATATTTTGATTCTAATAAAGTTAGAGAAGTATATAAAATTCCAGAAAACTTAGAAATAATTGCGATGTTAGCTATTGGCTATCCATCAAAGGAAGCAAAACCAAGTGAAAGGCATTTAGATAGAAAACCTATAGAAGAAATCACATTTTGGAATGAAATATAGCATAAAACCGAATGAGTTAATTCATTCGGTTTTTTATTATACAATAAACTGTATCGAAACCTATTATCTTATAATAACATGCTCAAAATATTGCTCCTGAAATTCGGTTAAAGCTTCAATAGAGGAATTATCATAATTTTTACCATCAGGTACAATTATAAGTTTATCGTCATTATCATTTGTCCTGTGAATTATTGCAATACACTTGCCTTCGAAGTTTTCAAAAGGTTCGAAAACACCAAGCAAATAGCAATCTAATTCTTCGCCATCTCCACTGATTGTATTTGGAACATAACCATAATTAACTGGGTATATAAATCCATGTTTAGGATGTTTGCTTCCTAAAGGCCTGTCAATTTCAATTTTTAAAACTTTTCCTAAATAATCATTAACTTTCATAACACTCTCCTAAAAATATTATACCACAACTGAATAAAGGAGAAAACTATGGGAATAATAAAAATAATGTGAAACTTTTGTGAATTTTAGCACTCCACTATTGACACTGCTAAAAATAGATATATAATATAATCGAAATTGATAAAGAAGATTTATCAAAAAGTACATATGTGCCACTCCCATCAAGTGTCAACACATAAATATAATTTTAAGGAGTTGATTTTTATGATGATGATACCAAGAAGACGTGATTTTGATCTATTAGACGACATGTTTGGAGATGTATTTTTCAATGAGGGAGAAAGCAAATTAATGAAAACAGACATCAAGGAAAAAAAGGATGAATATGTTATAGACATTGATTTGCCAGGTTATGAAAAAGAAGGTATTAAATTAAATATTCAAGACGGATATTTAACAGTACATGCAACAGTTAATAAAGAAGAAAAGGATGAAGAAAAAGGTAAATTTGTACGTAAAGAAAGATACTCAGGAGAGTGTTCAAGAAGCTTTTATGTTGGAGAAAACGTAACAGAGAATGAAATTAAAGCTAAATTCAAAAACGGAACACTTACAATAGAAATTCCTAAAAAAGAAGAAAAGAAAGAATTGCCTGAGAAAAAATATATTCCAATAGAATAATCAAAAAAACCTCATATTAAATATATGAGGCTTTTACTTTATATGATATAATGTAAAAAATATTAAAGGAGGGGAAATTGATGGATATTACAATTGATGTTGGTGGTTACAAATTAAATGTAAGAGCTGGTGTAGTTATAATGCACAATAATAAAATCTTATTACACAGAAATGTAAACTCAGATCATTATGCAATGATTGGCGGAAGAGTTGAAATCGGTGAAAATTCAGGGCACACAATAAAAAGAGAAGTGCAAGAAGAACTAGGAAAAGAAATTGAAATAACAGAATATGTATCAACAGTAGAAAACTTTTTTGAAATGAAAGGTGCAAAATATCATGAGATAATGTTTATATACAAAGCAGAATTTGTAAATGATGAAGACAAAAAATTAGAAGATACTATACAAAACATAGAAGGAAAAAATTATTTACAATATGAGTGGGTTGACTTAGATAAAATAGATGAATATCCATTGAGACCAGATGTACTAAAAGAGGTATTAAAAGAAAGCAAATTTCCAGTACACAAAATAAATATTGATAAATAAAAAGAAAAATAGCAATGATAGAAAAAAGTAAAATCATTGCTATTTTTATGAAAAAAATATAAAGGTAAGTTATAAAGAATATAACTTAAGATAAAAACTAAAACGCTCTAGTTAACATAAGTATAGCATAAAATACATGTCGAAAAAAATAGAAACTTGTCGAACAGGCTAAAAAAACTGAAAAAGTCAAAGAAAACAGCAAAAGTACTTGCAAAAAATGGAAATTTACAATATAATTTCAGCATATTAAATTCAAATAATAATTAATTCAAAAATTTTTATTCTAAAGGAGATTTCAAAAAATGTTATCAATTACAAAAAGTATGGCCTTGCACGGACTAGAAGGCTTTTTAATTGACGTGCAAGTTGATATTTCAAGTGGTATGCCTTCATGGGATATTGTTGGGCTTCCGGATGTTAGTGTAAAAGAAGCAAAGGAAAGAGTAAGAACAGCAATAAAAAATTCAGGTTATGAATTGTTTAGTAGAAAAATAGTTGTAAATTTAGCACCGGCAAATATAAAAAAAGAAGGATCAATATTTGACTTACCAATTGCCGTGGGAATTTTAAAAAGTTTAGAAGTTATAACACAAAACCAGAATGACGATATTTTAATGATAGGAGAATTATCATTAAATGGTAGTTTAAATCCAATAAATGGAGCGTTACCAATATGTATTGAAGCTAAAAAACAAGGAATAAAGAAAATAATTTTACCAAAGCAAAATGAAAAAGAAGCCTCTATAATTGCTGGAATGGAAATATTTGGTGCAAGTGACTTGAATGAAGTAGTTAAGTATTTAAATGGAAATATAAAAATAGAAAGCTTATCAACAAAATGGGAAGACTGTTTGAAATTGGGTAAAGAAAAAATATTAGATTTTGCAGATGTAAAAGGACAAGAGAGTGTAAAAAGAGCAGTTGAAATAGCAGCTGCTGGACGGACATAATTGCCTTTTAATTCGGTTCACCAGGATCACGGCAAGACGATGATAGCAAGAAGAATACCATCAATATTACCAGATTTAACATTTGAAGAAGCATTAGAAATTACTAAAATTCATAGTATTGCAGGAACTTTAAAACAAGATACACCAATAATTACAACAAGACCATTTCGTTCACCACATCATACAATATCTGGAGTATCTTTAGTTGGAGGAGGTAGGGTACCAAAACCTGGAGAAATAAGCTTAGCTCATTATGGAGTGCTATTTTTAGATGAATTACCAGAGTTCAATCAACACTCATTAGAAGTGTTAAGAGGACCGTTAGAAGATGGAATTGTAACAATAAGCAGAGTAAATGGAAGTTTTACATATCCATGTGAGTTTATGTTTGTATCATCAATGAATCCATGTCCATGCGGATTTTATGGTTCAGTAGATAAAGAATGTACATGTACACCACAAGCAATATCAAAATATATGGGAAAAATTAGTGGACCATTATTAGACAGAATTGACATACAAATAGAAGTAAGCCCCGTAAAATATGAGAAATTAGGCAATGATGAAACGCCAGAAAGTTCAGAAACAATAAAGAAAAGAGTAAACAGTGCAAGAAAAATTCAAATAGAGAGATATAAACAAGAAAATATTTATTCAAACTCTAGTCTAACGCCAAAACTAATTTCAAAATATTGCAAATTAGACAGTGAAGGAAAGAAAATATTACAAACAGCATTTGAAAAAATGGGACTAAGTGCAAGAGCATATGGCAGAATTCTAAAAGTAGCAAGAACAATTGCGGATTTAGACAATTGTGAAAACATTCAAAAAACACACATCGCAGAAGCAATACAATATAGAAGCCTAGACAAAAAGTATTGGAAGAATTAAATTTAAATTAATTTTATACAGATGGTAGCAATATAATACTTTTCGTAGTGAGGCTGTGGGGACCAGCAAGCTAGAAGATGTTGCTAAATTTTTTCAAATCATTATTAATGTTTGCAAAAAATTGTTGCTACATCTTCTTGCGATGCTGGGATGGAACGAAGAAAAGTACTTATATTGCTACTATTAAATTAAAATAAAGGAAAGAAATATGAAAATTTTATCTAAAACAAATAAATTTTATCCCAAACGTTTGTTAAACATCCAGAATCCACCATCAAAACTTTATGTAGAAGGCAATTACGAGTTATTAAACTCAAACTCAATAGCAATAGTAGGAACAAGAAAATGCACAGAATATGGCAAAAAATATTCGGCAAAATTTGCAAAAGAATTATCACAAAAAGGAATGTGTATTGTAAGTGGATTAGCAATTGGAATAGATACTATAGCACATATAAATTCCATGGAAGAATTAGGCAAAACAATAGCAGTAATAGGAGGTGGATTTAAGCACATATATCCTGAGGAAAATGAGTGGCTATTCCACAAAATAATAGAAAATGGTGGATGTGTTGTATCAGAATATCATCCAGATGAGGAAAAAGATATGGCAAACTTTCCAGCAAGAAATCGTATAATAAGTGGGCTAGCCTTAGGCTTATTAGTAGTTGAAGCGCCATATAGAGGTGGAAGTACAATTACAGCAAAACATGCAAGACTTCAGGGAAAAGAGGTATTTTGTATACCAAATAGATTAGATGAGCCAGCAGGGTATAGTACAAATTGGCTAATACAAAATGGTGCAAACTTAGTAATGGAACCAGACGACATATTGCAACATTATGATTTGCAACTGGAAATTTCAATACCAAAAGAATATGAAGAAATATATAACTTAATAAACACGCAACCGATTTCAGCAAATGAAATATGCAAAATAACAGATAAAAAAATATCTGAAATAATGCAAATATTATTTATGCTCGAATTAGATGGATATATAAAATGTGTAGCAGGAAATAAATATATAAAAAAGGAATGATATTATGATAAATCAAAGGCAAGAATTAGGAAAAGAAGGGGAAGATTTTGCAACAAATTATTTACAAAAACAAGGTTATGAAATTATAGACAGAAACTTTGAATGTAAACAAGGAGAAATAGATATTATTGCAAAAGACAAGAACGAGTATGTATTTATTGAAGTAAAAACAAGGCAAAACTTTCACTATGGAATGCCATGTGAAGCAGTAGACGAAAGAAAACAAAAACATATATGGAACGCAACAAGATATTATATATATTCACATAAGTTAGAAGATCATGATTTCATTTGCAAACGCATATGCTTATATA
>OLHG01000283.1_pt1 | contig 36748 bp, 34 predicted proteins | sample 1605971 | NCBI WGS metagenome assembly OLHG01 (sample SAMN03283289) | human gut metagenome | biome: human-associated habitat; material: feces | host: Homo sapiens | place: Peru | collected 2012 | reverse complement strand
GAACAGAAAAGGATATAAGTTCATTAGAAGATTTTTTAAACCAAGAAATGTAAACTGTAAAATTAAGTTCATAAAAAACAAAAGACAGAAGTACACAAAAATGGACTAATTACAAATGCATATAACTCAATAAATATAGAAAAAAGTGATAAGCTAAAATTCTCTCTCTCAGCTTATCACTTTATTTTTTTAAAAATTTTTATAAAACATATTGACAAACTAAAAAATGAGAGTATAATATATATTGTAGGTCAAAGAAAGTCAAAGTCAAAGGAGAAAATAAAAATGAGAATGTCAGATGTAATAGAAGATTTTATAAAGCAAATGTTTGAAGACGAAGATGTTATTGAAATACAAAGAAATGACTTAGCACAGCATTTTAATTGTGTGCCATCACAAATAAATTATGTAATAGCAACAAGATTTAAACCATCACAAGGTTATTATGTAGAAAGCAGAAGAGGTGGTGGAGGTCACATTAAAATAGAAAAAGTTAATGTAACCAAAAGCAATTATTTAATGCATGTAATAAACAGTATGGAGAATAAAATAACATCACAAGAAGTAGACATTTTTATAAGCAACTTCTTATCAGAAGACATTATTTCTAAAAAAGAAGCTAAACTATTAAAGGTTGCAACAAGTGACAATGTATTAACAGTTCCTCAAGAAATTAAAGATACTTTAAGAGCAAGAATTTTTAAAAACATGTTAGTTAATTTAGTTGAGGACTAATGACCAAACATAAATATAAAGGAGGTAATTTTTATGTTATGTCAAAATTGTGGAAAAAATGAGGTAAACTTTAGATATACTCAAGTTATAAATGGAGAAAAAAGAGAAATAGCACTTTGTGATAAATGTGCAAAAAAATTAGGTTTAGAAAGCTTAGATTTTTCTAGAGAAATAGAAGATTTATTTAATATGTCATTTACAGAAAGCTTTTTACCAAGTTTTGCTAGAACAAATATGTTAGGAAGTAGAAATTTGGGAACAATATTTAATAATGATATATTTAATAATCCATTCTTTGGAGAAGTAAGTCAAGAGCCTGAACAAATAGAAACAACAAGTAGCTTAAGTGATGATGAAAAACAAGATGTATTAAAAGATATTGAAAATGCAACAAAGAAAAATAAACAAGAAAGCAAAAAACAAAAATTGGAAAGTGAACTAGAAAAAGCAATTAAAGAAGAACGTTATGAAGATGCAGCAAAAATAAGAGACGAAATTAAAAAATTAGACTAATACAGAAAGGAAGTGTATATGTATGGTATATAAATTTACAAAAAGAGCAGAAAAAGCATTAGAATATGCAGGAGACCTAGCACAAGGTTTTGGACATAATTATATAGGTACAGAGCATATTTTATATGGTTTAGTAAAAGAAGGTAGTGGTGTTGCAAGCCAAGTACTTAATATGCAAAAAATTACAGCAGAAAATGTTGTAGAAGAAATCGAAGTTTTAATAGGCAAAGGAGATAAATCTCAAAATAGAGGTGAAATAGGCTTTACACCTCGTTCAAAAAGAGTTATTGAAAATGCCTTTTTAGAGGCTAGAAAACTAGGTTCTGAATTTATTGGAACAGAACATTTACTTATAGGAATTATGCGTGAAGGTGATAGTGTTGCTGTTAGAATAATGATGGACTTAAACATAAATCCTCAAAAATTATACAATGAAATTGTTAAAGTTATAAATGAAGATGAAAATGCAGGAGCAAGTGAAAAACAAACTAAAGGAAAAGCTAGAGGTAGCTATAATCAAACACCTACTCTAAATCAATATGGAACAGACTTAACTAAAAAAGCAACTGAAGGAAAACTTGACCCAGTTATAGGTAGAAAAGATGAAATTCAAAGAGTTATACAAATTTTATCAAGAAGAACTAAAAATAATCCATGTTTAATTGGTGAACCAGGTGTTGGTAAAACAGCGGTAGCAGAAGGATTAGCCGAAAAGATAATTGCTGAAGATGTACCGGAAATGCTAAAAAATAAAAGAGTAGTAAGCTTAGATATTGCTAGTATGGTAGCTGGTGCAAAATATCGTGGTGACTTCGAAGAAAGAATTAAAAAATGTTTAGAAGAAGTTAAAAAAGCAGGAGATGTTATATTATTTATAGACGAAGTTCATACAATTGTTGGAGCTGGTTCAGCAGAAGGTGCAGTTGATGCTGCAAATATTTTAAAACCACTTCTTGCAAGAGGAGAAGTTCAAGTTATTGGTGCTACAACCTTAAATGAATACCGCAAGTATATTGAAAAAGATAGTGCATTAGAAAGACGTTTTAGTCCAGTAACAGTAGGAGAACCAACAAATGAAGAAACAATAGAAATATTAAAAGGAATTCGTGATAGATATGAAGCACACCATAATGTAAAAATAACAGATGAAGCTATAAAAGCAGCAGTTGAGTTATCTACTAGATATATAAATGATAGATTTTTACCAGATAAAGCAATAGATTTAGTTGATGAGGCAGCATCTAGAGTAAAAATGAGAACATATACTCAACCAGATACATTAAAAAAATTAGAAGAAGAAATTTCTGCTATGAATAAAGAAAAAGATGATGCTATTAAAGTTCAAGACTTTGAAAAAGCAGCAGGTTTAAGAGATAAAATAAATGTAGAAAAAGAAAAATTACAAAAAGAAAAAGAAAAATGGGAGAGCAAAAATACTAAAAGTATAACTACTCTAACAGAAGAAGATATAGCAGAAGTAGTAGCTAGTTGGACTGGTGTACCAGTTAAAAAATTAACTCAAACTGAAAATGAAAAATTAAGAAACTTAGAGCAAACTTTACATCAAAGAGTAATTGGTCAAAATGAAGCTGTTGACGCAGTTGCAAAAGCTATAAGAAGAGGAAGAGTTGGTTTAAAAGATCCAAATCGTCCAATAGGTTCATTCTTATTCTTAGGCCCTACTGGTGTAGGTAAAACTGAGTTATCAAAAGCATTGGCTGAAAGCTTATTTGGAAATGAAGATGCAATGATTAGAATTGATATGTCTGAATATATGGAAGGACATTCTGTATCTAAATTAATTGGTTCTCCTCCAGGTTATGTTGGATTTGACGAAGGAGGTCAATTAACAGAAAAAATTAGAAGAAAACCATATTCAGTAATTCTATTTGATGAGATTGAAAAAGCTCACCCAGATGTAATGAATATGTTACTTCAAATTCTTGATGATGGTAGATTAACAGATGCTCAAGGAAGAACAGTTAACTTTAAAAATACAGTTATAATAATGACATCTAATATTGGTGCAAGACTAATTACAGATAAAACTACTTTAGGATTTTCAGCAAAAGACAAAAAAGATGAAAGTCAAAAAGAGTATGAGACAATTAAAAAAGATGTTATGGGAGAATTAAAGAAACAATTTAGGCCAGAGTTTATTAACCGTATAGACGAAATTATTGTATTCCATAAATTAAACGACGAAGATATTAAGCAAATAATTGATATTATGCTAAATCAAGTAACAAAAAGAATGGAAGCTAAAGATATTGAACTAGAAATTGATAATAGTGTAAAAGAGTTAATTGCTAAAAAAGGTGTTGATACTAACTATGGTGCAAGACCACTAAAAAGAGCAATACAAAATATACTAGAAGATAAAATTGCAGAAGAAATTTTAGACGGAAATATCAAACCAAATAAAAAGGCAGTTATTAAAGCAGAAGATGACGAAATTGTAATAAGCTAAAAATAAAAATAAATTCCAGCGTTAGTTGGAATTTATTTTTATCTCAATCATTATTCGTAGAGGAGCACAGTGAGCTTCATAAAGACATAATAAAAATAGTTTACGTAAAATATTGACAACGATAATAATTAGTGCTATAATTTTAGTATAGTTTCCCAATAGGGTTACTTATATATGGAAGAGTAGGAAATATTTGAAGTCTGGCAATGTATACCGCCAGAGAAAGGAAGGAGCAGATTATGCAATATCGGTATCCGTCAGGGTACTACTAGTGAGGGCTTTTGACCTAAAAAATAGATTTGTAGCGGTACATCCGCAAAAAGAGGAGAAAAAACAATGAAAATCAAATTCTTAAGAGGATTCCCCTAGCAATTTATTATTAGCCATTGCACTCCTAAAACATAAGCCAAGTCAACCTAACCTATCCTCTCTATCCTATAAAGAAGCCGAGCATATTGCTCGGCTTCTTACTTTAACTTAATTCTAAATTGGATTTACGTGTACTATTGCTTTATAAACATTATCTAATTCATTTACATCTTTCTCAAACTTGTCAGCTAATTTGTGACTATCAAAAGTAGACATGTTTCCATCAACACATATGGTTAAAACAACAATATATTTATAGCCAACAGGAGTAGAAGATATTGCATCTAACTTTTGTATTTCTTTATAATTATGAGCAATATCAGTAATTATTTCTTCGGTTTTAGGGTCTATTGACTTATCCATTAAGATGTTGTAACTTTCCATAAAAATTTTAAAGCCTGTAATGCATATCCAAATAGAAATAGTAATACCAACTATACTATCAAACCAATAAATATTTATAAGAGTAAATAAGATAGAAACTAGAGTAAGACTAGTTACAATACAATCATTAAAATGGTCCTTTTTATTTGCTTCTAGCAAAATATTGTTATATTTCTTAGCTAATCTTGAAGTATATAAATAGAGTGAAAGTTTTACAATAATTGTAGCTAAACAAACGGCAACTAAAAGCCAGGAAAATACTAAATTGCTACCATTGATTAAAGTATAAACAGAATCATATAAAAGTTTAAATGCAATTACAATCATAGATATAGCGATAAACATAGAAAATAAATACTCTGCTTTTCCGTGTCCAAAGTTATGGTCAGAATCTTCAGGAGTACTTGCAATTTTGTTTCCAATAAAAGTCATAAGAGATGCAAAAATATCACCTGCGCTATTAGCAGCATCTGCAATCATAGCTTGACTTTTAAATACAAATCCTACTGTTCCTTTAATTATTAATAAAAATATATTGCCAATTATTCCAAATAATCCAGCTTTTTTAGTTTCTTCAAAACGATTCATAATAATATCCTTACTTTAAATTTAAAATCATTATATCATATATTTTACAACAAAAAACTAAAAATATGAAAATAGTTAAGAAAAAATGTTGAATTTGCAAATTATGTAAATTTGTAGTATAATTACAATACATTCGTGAGAATGAATTTTTAAAGGAGTGAAATTATAATGGAACGGAAGCAAGTGTATATTAGTGGACCGTTAACAAACAGTAGCAAAAAGGAGCTCTATGAACTCCTTGGAGTAGAATTCGAGAAGTGTGGCTTTTCAGCCTATATACCTCACCAGCACACTGACCCTGTAAAAAATTCCAAGATTACACCTGAAAAGGTGTACCAAACCGATTACCGGAAGATTATCGAATCTTCCTTGTTGGTTGCCTATGTTGGGGAACCTTCACTCGGTGTTGGACAGGAGATTCAAATCGCCTCTTTTAATCAAGTGCCAATTTTGTTGTTATTCGAAAGAGACGCAAAGGTCAGCCGTATGACCCTCGGAACACCGATGGTCAAGCAGAAATTTCAATTCGAAAATATTGAGGACCTGCGAGATTGGGTCAAACAGTTCATGATTTGGTACGCTAAGCCCTAACACTCCCAAAAGCTCCCTACATTGTGTAGGGAGCTTTTTTATCTTCTACAGAATTTACTCCTAGTAGGAGTAAATTCTGTAGAAGATAAATATGCGAATTGCTAGAATTTCTAGCAGTTTGCACTGCATAGAAATTCTTGTAATCCGTTTTTTTACATTTCTATTGATATTTATAAATTTATTGTATAAAATATAAACATAAAATATGAAAGGGGAAAAACTAACGATGAAAAAGAGTTTAATTAGAATATTACTCATGTTACTGATGTTTATAGGAATTGTCTTAATAACCAATCAAGTACAAGCAGGAAGCATCAAACTAAACAGCTTAGACTTTCAAATTCAATTAAATGAAGATGGAAGTATGAATGTAACTGAAAACTGGAATGCTAGAATTACTGATACTAATACAATGTTTAAAGATTTCTATTTAGATAGTTCTAAATTTAAAGAAATAACAAATGTAGAAGTATACAGAGTTGATTCAGGCAATAGACAAAAACTAACTCAAATTGATGAGGAAATGTATCATGTTACTAAAAATTGCTATTATGGCTTACCTATTAGTGGTAACAAATTTGAAATTGCTTGGGGAGTTTCAGTAAATGGAACAGAGACAAGAAGTTATCAAGTTAAATATAAAGTAATAGATGCAGTAAAAACATATTCGGACTGTTCAGAATTGTACTGGCAATTAGTAGGTACAGATAATGCTATACCTGTAACAAAGCTAACAGCAACAATCAAATTGCCTAAAGCAGTATCAGAAAAGAACAACGTAAGAGGCTGGGCACATGGACCATATAATGGAAATATTACTGTAAACAAAGATAATGTATATTTAGAAGTAGACTATTTAGATACAGAAGTAATGGTAGAGGCTAGAGTGATTACTTTAGAAAATTTATTTACAAAAAATAAAGTAACAAATACAGCTAAATTTAGTTCAATATTATCAGAAGAACAAAAATGGGCAGATCAAGCAAATAGAGAAAGAGAAGAATACATTAAAGAAAAAGAAAATGAAGAACGTATTGAAAAAATAGTTGAAGTCGTTTATATTATAGCAAATATTGCATTAGGTATATTCTTAGTATATAAACTAATAAAAAACGGAATAAAAGCTAGCAAAATAGAAAAGAAAAGAATGCCTGAAATGGATTATTTTAGAGATATTCCAAATAAGCAAGCTTCAGCAGGTGATGCCGCATATTTATATTACTTTAGAAGAGGAAGCTTCAACAAAAATATATCAAAAATTTTATCTGCAACTCTATTACAACTATCACTTAAAAAATATATAGCATTTTCAGAAGATAATACAAAATCGAAGCCACAAGTTAGGATAAATATTTTAAATAGCACAGAACAATTAGAACCACTAACAGAGGATGAAAAAACAGTATTAGGCATACTTAAAAGCGTTACGAGAGATACTACTAAAGAAGGCAAAATTGCAACTTTTACAATGAAAGAATTTGAAAAATATGCAAAAAAACATTGTGAAAGCTTTATGTCAAAGATTAAATCAATAGAAACTGATGTAGAGAAACAACAAATAGCAATGCAAAATTATTCAGAAGAAAGTAAAAAACAAGCTTCTAAATATGTAGGAAAATCTACAATATATATTGTACTTGGCATAATTTGTATGTCAATAGCTCCAATAATAGGTATACTTCTAATAATAAATGCTATTCCATATTTTATTATGACTAATAAAACACGTCAGTTAACAGATAAAGGATTAGAAGAAAAAGCAAAATGGGTAGGACTAAAAAGATATATGGAAGATTTCTCATTATTAAATGAAAAAGAAGTGCCAGACTTAAAACTTTGGGAAAAATATTTAGTATTTGCAACAGCTTTTGGAATTGCAGATAAAGTATTAAAACAACTAAAAATTAGGTATCCAGAACTACAAAATATAGATGGATACGACTATGCATATATGCATATGTTATACTATAGCTCATTAAATAACTCATTCTTAAATACGCTTAATACATCAGTAAATAAAGTGTATATGGGAGGCATGAGTGCAGAAGCTGCTAGAAACGGATATGACGGAAGTAACTTTTCATCAGGAGGAGGCTTTGGAGGAGGCTTCTCTGGTGGTGGAGGAGGCCGGAGGCGGCGGAGGCCGGAATGGGCGGAAGATAAGCCATAAAAAAGTAGCCATTCTCATATGGCTACTTTTGAAAATAAAAGGGGATGTTTTACTAATCTATAGTCAATAACGGAGTAACTAATTATTGACTACGTATATAATATACCAATACAATTTGTCCTTTGTGTGAATTCAAAGTGACAAATTTGCAAAAGAAATATTAAAAATTTATTAATATTAAAATAAGCCAATGTTTTTAAACATTGGCCTGTTTGTTAATTATAAATATAATTTTGTGGGTTTACACTAACCCCATTAACTTTAATCTCAAAGTGTAAGTGGTTACCAGTTGAGTTACCAGTTGAACCAACTGCACCAATTACATCACCAGCTTTAACGGTATCTCCAACTTTTGCATATAATTTACTACAGTGACCATAATAAATTTGTACACCATTACCACAGTCAACAATAATTAAGTTACCATAGCTTCCTTTATAACCAGAAAATGTTACTTTACCGTCACAAGCAGCCTTAATTTTTGTACCATAAGGTGCAGCAATATCTAGACCATTATGTGGGTAACTACGTATACTTTCCCTACTACCAAAACGTGAAGTAATAACACCTGAAATTGGTTTTTGAGCTAAGTAAACACCATTTACAGAAGCATCATCGATTTTTTTAAGTTCCTTATTAACCGATTTTGAAGCAACTTTGATGTCAACAGTTTCATACTCATTTAAATCTTGAGTATATAACTCATTTATACCAATTGTGAACTTGATGTCCTCATATTTTTCTTTCATATCTGCAACTAAGTCTTCGGCCTCTTCTAATGAATCTACAACTGATTTTTGTTCACCGTTTAAAGTTACAGCATAATATCTATATGTTATCTTTGCATTTTCTTCAATTTTGGCAATGACATAATCATCATTTACCTCTATATTATTACTAATAAAACTTAAGCTATATTCAGGAATAGCACAGTCAACATATGCAATGTTACCAGTTCCTTCTAAAGCTAATTTATCATTTATTTGTTTTTCAACTAATTCTTTATTTTGAACATAACCAATATGTTCACCAGAAATACTTACACTACATACTAGTTTGTATTTCATTAAAATTATAGCTATAATAATAAACAAAGCAATTGCTACTAAATTAACTAGTTTAAATCCTTCTTTTGTATAGTATTTAATTTGCTTGTTTAAAATAAACTTCACACTCCTTTGGTTGTGCATTTTTTAACTGCACGACATCTTCTATTATACTACATATTGTATACAATTTCAAATATCTTATACTTGCAAATACCAAAATTGAGCTATTTATGTAAATATGTCAATACTAGAAAATGAAAATACTACCATTTTTCTCATTATTTCTCAATTTTTCTTTAATTTTCTTTAAAATTCAGCTATTGACTTTGAAGTGATTATATGTAACGCAAAAAACAGCCATTATAGGCTGCTCAGAGTGTTGACAAAGTAACTTAGACTTTATTATTTTTTTATGTGATAATCGGTAGATAAAAATATTTAATATTTATAAAAATGTAGATAAATTAAAGCAAATGTGATAAAATTACAAAAAATAGAATAAAGAGGTACGAAAATGTCAGAAAGAATAAGACCATTTGTAAAATGGGCTGGAGGAAAAGGAAGTTTAATACCACAGCTAAACAATTTCTACCCATATGAATTAAAAAATGGAATAATAAAAAGATATATAGAACCATTTGTAGGTGGAGGAGCTGTATTAATAGATATATTGCAAAAATACGATGTTCAAGAAGCATATGCATTTGATATAAATATAGATTTAATAAATTCATACAATGTTATAAAAAATAATATAGAAGATTTAATAACAAATTTAAAACAATTGGAAACAGAATATTTGCAATTAGGACAAGAAGAAAGAAAAAATTACTTTTACAATAAAAGAGATGAATATAACAATTACGAATTAAAAGAAAATGAACAAAATATACAAAGAGCAGCACAGTTTATATATTTAAATAGAACATGCTTTAATGGATTATATAGAGTAAACAAAAGCGGAAAATTTAATGTTCCAGTGGGAAGTTATAAAAATCCAACAATATGTGATGAAGATAATTTACGAAATTTATCACAATTAATACAAAATGTACAATTTCAATATGGGGACTACAAAAAAAGTACAAAATATGTAACAGAAAATACATTTGTATACTTTGACCCACCATATAGACCTTTAAATGTAACATCTGGATTTACATCATATACAAAAGAAGATTTTAATGATGATAATCAAAAAGAGTTAGCAACATTTTATAGAGAATTAAATGATAGAGATGCTAAATTAATGTTAAGTAATTCAAACCCTAAAAACACAAATCAAGAAGATACATTCTTTGATAACATATATCAAGGATTTAACATTGATGAAATATATGCAAGTAGAATGATAAATGCTAATTCACAAGGAAGAGGTAAAATTTCAGAGATAGTAGTAACGAACTATAAGTTGTAGTAAAAATGGAGATACAAATGGAAATAATAAAGAAATTTAATGATGGTTCTTTTTTAGAATATAACAGAGGAAGTTTTGATGGATGGTGTGTATACTATACAAATATTGAAGGTATTAGAAAAGCACCAAAAGACACAGATTATTTTAACGATTTATACCAATTTTCTTTAAAATATGGAGTTGATAAACTATATCATGATTATGTTAAAATATATGATAGAACTGAAAGAAATATAAATGAAGATGTATTAATATATATAACACAAATTGCAAATGAATATGATGAACAAGACATATTAGAAGTTGATATAATGTTTTCTATATTATATATGGCAATGATATCCGAAGAAAACAAAGAGTATTCGAAACTAGACAAAAGAATAAAAAGATTAGGAGTTTATTCCTTATTAAAAGAAAATAAGACAATAGAAGAGTCAGCAACTTTTATGAAAGGAATGAGATGGAGAGATATAGATAAAATATGCATTGAAAGAGGGTTTTAAGTGCAAAAATCTAAAGATATAATTAGATATTATTTTAATGAAGAAAAATTTAAGTTAATAAAAGGTGATACATTTAAAATATTAAAAAAGTTTGAAGATAAAACAATAGATACGATATTTGCAGATCCACCATATTTTCTATCTAATGATGGTATAACATGTAGTAGTGGGAAAATGATAACTGTAAATAAAGGAGAATGGGACAAAGCAGATACATTAAAAGAGAAACATAACTTTAATAAAAAATGGATAAAACAATGTTATAGAATTTTAAAAGATGATGGGACAATTTGGATAAGTGGAACACTTCATAATATATATTCAATAGGAATGGCATTAGAGGAAGAAGGATTTAAGATAATAAACAATATAACATGGCAAAAGACAAATCCACCACCCAATTTAGCTTGTAAAACATTTACACATTCTACAGAAACAATTCTTTGGGCAAGAAAAGATATAAAAAATTGTAAATATAAATTTAATTATGATTTAATGAAACAAATAAATAATGGAAAACAAATGAAAGATGTATGGACTACAAGTTTAATAAAACCATCAGAAAGGAAATGTGGAAAACATCCAACACAAAAGCCATTAGAAATACTATATAAAATAATATTAGCATCAACAAAAGAAAACGATATAGTTTTAGATCCTTTTAACGGTAGTGGAACAACAGGAATTGCAGCATATAAATTAGGGAGAAATTATATTGGAGTGGAAAGAGAAAAAGAATATCTAGATTTATCTATAAAAAGATATGAAGAAATGAAGGAGGCAATGAAATGATAAAAGATGGAGTAGGAGGAGCAAATACTTTAACTGGTTTAGCCTTTGAAGGAAAAACAGATTTATCCACTTTTTTGAGTAAACAAAAAGGGTATAAAGTTGAAAATGATAAGGTCTATTACAATGATGAGCTAGTAGCTAGAGTATTTAAAAAACATCAATTTTATATTTTTTTAGAAGAATATAATATAAATTGGAAAGAAATAATATCAAAACAACTATTACCAGATGATTGTATATATGTTATAGTTGATAATACACTATTTATTATAGAATGTAAATTTCAACAAGTCGCAGGTTCTGTAGATGAAAAATTGCAAACATGTGACTTTAAGAAGAAACAATATCAAAAACTACTATCAAGGGCTAATATAGAAGTAGAATATGTATATCTATTAAGTGAATGGTTCAAAAAACCACAGTATAAAGATGTATTAGATTATATAATAAGTGTAAGATGTCAATATTATTTTGAATATATACCATTAAAGAAATTGGGACTACCAGTACCAGAAGAGGATTAATAAATAAAAAAAGAAAGATTGTGGGGGCAACTTTTATTAGTTGTCCCTTTATGCATTTTAAAAGGAGGAATGAATTTGAAATATAAACCAGAACAATTTAAATTAGAAGATACAACGATATGGAATTTTACAGAAAGAGGAAATTGGGCAACACATAAGGGAGATTATAGAGGCAATTGTCCACCACAAGTTCCTAGAAATTTAATTTTAAAATATACAAAAGAAGGAGAAATAATATTAGATACTTTTTGTGGAAGCGGAACTACGATGATAGAAACAAAGCTACTTAATAGAAAAGGCGTACGGAATAGATGTGAATATAGAAGCACTTAAAATCGCAAAAGAACGAATAAGTTTTGAAAGCAACAACTTATACGAACCAAAATTAATAAGAGCAAATTCGACCAATTTGAAAGGAATAGTGCCAGATAATTGTATAGACTTTATATTTGCACATCCACCATATGCTAATATTATTAAATATAGTAAAGATATTAAAGAAGATTTATCAAGATTAGAATTAAATGAATTTTTAAAGCGAATGAAATTATTTTCAAAAGAATGTTTTAGAATCTTAAAGAAAGATAAGTACTGTGCAATTTTAATAGGAGACATTAGGAAAAATAAAAATGTTATTCCATTAGGTTTTTATATCATGAATATTTTTATTCAAACAGGATTCACATTAAAAGAAATAATTATAAAAGAACAGCATAAGTGTAAAAGAACAGATTATTGGAGTCAAAATTTAAATAGAGACTTCTATTTGTTAGCTCATGAATATATATTTATATTTAAGTTATAATATTCGACAATAAACGACAAAATACACCCGTAGACAAAATTAGACAAAATATGATACAATATAACAAAAATTACCCAAGAAAAGTGATCCGAAGAAGAGGGGTCACTTTTTGTATATGAATTTTAAGAAGGTACGGGAATGGAAGAGAAAATAGAAGGATTAAAGGAATACTATAAAAAAGTGTGTTCACCATTAATTTTTGTAAATGAAACAAAATTAGAAAATGATAAAATAGCTAAGGTATATTTGTATGACTTTTCAACAGAACAAGAACTGGAAAACTTTAAAAAAGTTTTCCAGGAATACTTACCATTTTATGTTATGAATTTTGACGTGATTAGTTTATATGATTTAGAAAAGGATATAAGTCAACAATTGAAAAATGATGCAAAATACATATATAAAAGTGATATTATTCCAAATAGAAAAACAAGAAGTAATGGAATATTTGGAGAATTATTTAATGATTATTATATAAAAAATATAATAAATAAAGAAATATTTTTGACTTACCTATCAAGGAGAACTTATAATAGTGGAAATTGGGAGAATCAAGGAATTGATATTGTTGCATGTGAAGAAATAAATAATAAATTAAATATCATATTATCAGAAGCTAAATTTGTTGGATCATTATTTCGAGCAAAGGAAGATTTAAAAGGTGATATATCAGGAGAGCATGAACATCTGAATAAAGAATATATAAATGGATATATGGATTTCGTGATTAATAGACAGTTTGGATTAGATAAAGTAAGAAGTGAAGAAGTTCAAAATTTAATAAATAAATTTAATGCCAAGAGATGGAAGGAAAAACTAGAATTTATAGATTGTATAAACAAGCTAGGATATTCTTGCAAGTTTGTTTATTTTGCGATTTTTAAGCAAAGTAGAGATAGAAATATAAAAGATTTTAAAGAATCTATTAGCGAAATAGTTAATGAATTTAATAATAAGATAAAAAGGACAGAAATAGAAAATTATAGCATAGAAGTTGTTTTTATTCCAACATTTAATACATCAATGGATTTAAAAAATAAAATGGAGGAATGGGATTAATGGAATATATAAAAATTTTAGAAAGAGTAAATAAAATAATAATAGATGACGACATTGAGGAAGCAATAGAACTAATTTGTGAATTGATAGATAAAGAAGAATATAAAAATTTAATATATATATTGATTGATGCGTTTCAATTATATGGATTTGCTAGCGATGAGAAAATTCATGAATTCAAAGATAAATTTTTATATAGTTCTTTTGAAATAAAGTTAAATACCTATAAGGGAGAGTATTTAAAATACCTGAATAGTGGACAGTTTTCATTAATTAATGATATATATAAGAGCCAAAAATCGATTATATCAGCACCAACATCTTTTGGAAAAACAAGTTTAGTTATAGAATATATTATTCAAAATTTAAAAGATTTAAATAATATAATTTTTATATTACCTACTAAATCGCTAATTGAAGAACTATATATAAAATTACTAGAATTAAATAAACAAATTAATTATAAATATTTAATAACAGTGAATATATTAAAAAGTTATAAAGATACTATAAGAATCCTAACTCCTGAAAAATTCTTGACATATTTTGAATATAATAATTTAGATAATGTAGATTTAATAATAATGGATGAAGTATATAAAATTGAAAATGATGGAAAAAGTGATGATAATACTGTAATCGATAATAGAGCTATGAAGTTTAGAAAAGTACTAGAATTAATTAGTCGTGAAAATAAGAAGATAATAACATTATCGCCTTTTACATATAAAAAGGAAATATCAATGCAAGAATATATGAATAAATATGACATTAAAGAATTAAATAGGAGGATAAAATATGTAAAACACAATTATATTCTAGTTTCTACAGTAACACAATTTAAAAGAGCTTTTGTTGGATATAAAATTGAAGCTAGTAATTATACTAATATAAGTAATAAAACGACCAATATTCTCAAATGTTTATATAATGACAGTAATGTAATATATGTAAGCGAATATTCAAAGATACTAGATATTGTAAAAGAAATAAAAAATCAACATCTAAATTTTTTAAATAAAAATGAATATGAAGTTAGATACAATGACTTTATAAAACATTTAAAAGAAACATACAATATAGAAAATGCAAAGCCATGGTATATTATAGAAGCATTGGAAAGCGGAATAGGGATATATATATCATCTATGCCTAGATACGTAAAGAAGGAAATAGTTAATTTATTCGAAAAAAATGTTATAAGATGTTTAATCGTTACAACCGCATTTATTGAAGGTGTAAACTCATCAGCAGATAATATAATAATAACAAGTGGATATACTGCTAAAAATATAAGATTAAATGATATGGCATTATTAAACATATCTGGAAGAGCAGGAAGATTTGGAAAAAAATATTTGGGAAATGTATATTTCTTAAATGATAATACATATGAAATAGTTAAAGAAAATTCTACAAATGGAGTATCAATATTCAATCCGAATTATATAAAAAATTATAGTGAAAAAATAAGAGATGATTTTGAATTAGAGATAATAGATGAGAGATTCTTAAATGAAAAGGAAAAAGAAAAGTTAGAAGAAACAAATCAAATTGCTAAGTCATATGAATTAAATTATGATGAACTAAGTAGAATTTCAATAAGCGCACCGAATACATGGAAAATACTAATATATGATTTTCTAAGAAAGCAAGATGATGTGGAAAAATACAAGGGAATTTTAGATAAAATAACAGGAGAAGAAGATGTTGGAATATTAGAAGGGATTGAGGACATTTTTAAAGCTTTAAAGGATGCAGGAATTCCATTTAAGTGGAATTATAATACAGTTAGTGCATTCAGTATAAATGGTGAATTTACATGGGGAGAAATGTATAAGTCGCATATAAGTGGTAATATAAAGAAAGTTTTGTATAATAAAAAAGAATATATATTAAAGAAAAGAAGAGAATTAGATCTCTTTGAATTCAGCAGAAGTTGGATTAGAGAATATTTTAAAAATAATGAATTTAATGACAATAAACTATATGAAGAGACATTTAAATTTATAACAAATATTATAGAATATAAAATACCATATTATATTTCATTATTTGCTAGTGTATACTATTTTTTCATAAATAAAAACACAATAATATTTGGAAATAATGAAGAGATAGATATAAAAGAAATTATCGAAAAATTAGAAAATTTAGGTATGGATAAAGAGTATGTAGAATACTACGACTATGGATTTTCAAAAGATATGGTGGAGAAAATAAAGAGTATCAATTGCAAGTTATCAGAGTATGACATAGAAAATTCAGAAGTGTTTGATGATTATGAAAAATTAATGCTTATAGAATATAAAAATTTAATGGGAATATAATAGAAAAAAGCAACCATTATTGGTTGCTTTCTAATGTCTTTGTAACTTATGGTTGTTCCTGAAGAGTAACAGTTATTGTCTTTTCTTTTCCATCACGATAAACTTTAAGATTTATAGTATCTCCAATTTGTTTTTTGTTTTTAATTTCATTTAGTTCATCCATTGTTGTAACTTTAGTTCCATCAGCCTCAATAATAACGTCTCCAATCTTTAGGCCAGCCTTTTCACCAGCAGAAAAATCTTCTATAGTTTTAATATATACACCAACTACTAAGTTATTAGCTTTAGCAGTTTTCTCGTCTAAATCAATACCACCAACTCCAATATATGGTCTTTTTACTTTGCTGTATTGAATAAGTTGTTCATAAATACTTTTAGTTGAATTAATTGGAATAGCAAAACCAACACCTTCAACACCTGTACCAGAAAGTTTTAAGGTATTAACACCAATTACTTGCCCTTTACTATTTACTAATGCGCCACCACTATTACCAGAGTTTATAGCAGCATCTGTTTGAATTGCAGTATATTTATTTCCATCACTATCTGTAACATCTCTGTTAACAGCACTAATAATACCAGCAGTTACACTGTTATCTAATCCTAAAGGACTACCAACAGTCATTGCAAATTCGCCAACTTGTACTGAGTCAGAATCACCAAGTTCAGCAGCAGTTAGCCCATCTTTATCTATTTTAATAACAGCTAAATCTGTTTGTGAGTCAGTTCCTACTATTTTTCCTTCATATTCTTTATCGTCATTGTATAATTTTACAGTAACTTTATTTGCCTTTTCGATTTCATAAAAAGAACTTGAGTTTGAACTTGTTGAATTAACAACATGGTTATTTGTTAAAATATATCCATCTTCACTTATAATAATTCCAGAACCTTTTGCGGTTGCAGTAGTAGAAGAACGGTTAAAAATTGAATTAACTGAATACTCTACACTAATAGCAACAATTGATGGTTGTACTTTTTTTGCGACTCCAACTGCTGTGTCTGAGTAACCTTGAAGTGAAATAAGTTGTGTATTTATATTAGTAGAGCTATTTTCACCTGAATCATTTTTTTTATTAGAAGAATCTGTAACAACTAGTTTTTCTAAAAATGCTTGTTTAATACTTGGAACATTTACACAAAGCCCAACTGTAAGAGCTGCACCAAGTACTCCACATACGAAAGGCAGTATTACAACTTTACCAAATCCTGCTCCATTTGATTTTTTCTTTTTAGGTTCATTAAAAGCTTTGTAATTTGCTTCTGTTGTAGTAGGGCTCATACTTTTAAATTCCTGATTATTGTTTTCATCATCCATTGATAATTACCTCCAAATTTATATAAATATATTTTATCTTAAAACACAAATATCATACAATACATTTGTGAAAAAAATGTGAAAATTTTGTATTTTTTATATTTCCTTTGCTTTTTTGTTAAAATATTGTATAATAATAAAGAGATTTAAAGAAAGGAGTGAGAAGATGGAGCAATTAGAAGAAAGCATTGGCTATACATTTAAAGATAAAAACTTATTAAAAAATGCGTTAACACATACTTCATATGCATATGAACATCATGTGGATAGCAATGAAAAACTTGAATTTTTAGGAGATAGTATTTTAGAGTTTTTATCAAGTAAATATATTTATAGCCATTACCCACATTTAAAAGAAGGAGAAATGACTAAAGTGAGGGCAGAAGTTGTATGTGAAGATAGTTTATATATAGTAGCACAAAAACATCATTTTAGTGATTTCTTGTACTTAGGAAAAAGTGAGGCTGTAAGCAATGGCAGAACAAAGCCAGCAATTTTAGCTGATAGTGTTGAAGCTGTTATTGCTGCAATATATTTTGATAGTGGACTAGAAGAGGCAGAAAAATTTATTGTAACAAACCTTGCAGAGGCTGTGGAAGCTTCTAGTAAAAATGTTGGAATGAAAGATCACAAAACAGTACTACAAGAAAAATTGCAGGAACATGGAACTGTCCATATAAATTATGAAGTAATAAAAACCAGTGGTCCAGATCATGATAAATCTTTTACAGTTGAAGTATATTGCGATGGAAAAGCATTAGCAATAGGAGAAGGAAAAACTAAGAAACAAGCAGAAATGCAAGCTGCTGAAAAAGCCTTAGAAAAATTAGCATAGTTGTAGTAGGAGGTAGAAATGAAAAAAGAATATATTATACCAATTTTTGTACCGCATTTAGGATGCCCACATCAATGTACTTTTTGCAACCAAAAAGAAATTAGTGGACAAACTAAACAAGTAACTGCAAATGATGTAAAAGAAACAATAGAATATTATTTAAAAAACTTTAAAGATGATTCAAAATATGTAGAAGTAGCATTTTATGGTGGTAGCTTTACAGCAATTGACGAGAGGAAACAAAACGAATTATTAGAAGCGGCTAATGAGTTTATAAAGCAAGGAAGAGTAAATAGTATAAGGTTATCAACAAGACCAGATTATATTGATAAATCAATTTTAAAAAGGCTAAAAAAATATAATGTAAAAACTATTGAACTTGGTGTTCAGTCAGCAAATGATTATATTCTAGCTAAATGCCAAAGAGGGCACACCTTTGAAGATGTAAAAAAAGCTTCAAAACTCATTAGATTTTATGGATTTACATTAGGACATCAAATGATGATAGGTCTTCCAGAGAGTACAAAGTTAGACGAAATAAATACTGCAAAAGCTTTAATAAAGCTAAAGCCTAAGATTGTAAGAATATATCCTGTACTTGTTATTAAAAATACTCCTTTAGCAAAGGAATATGAACAAGGGGAATACATACCACTAACAGTTGAACAAGCTGTAGATAGAGCAAAAGACATAATGCAACTATTTAACAATGCTAAAATTGAAGTAATAAGAATAGGGCTCCAAAATACAGAAGAAATTACAGACCCTTCAGAAGAGAGCAGTCAAGTAATTGCAGGACCATATCACCCAGCATTTAGACAATTAGTGGAGTCTGGAATGTGGTATGATGAAATTGTGCAAAAAATAAAGAAATTCAATATAAAGGTTATGCAAGTAACAATTAAAGCAAATCCAGAAAACATAAATAATATTATAGGCCATAAAAAAGAAAATGTGTTGAAATTAAAAGAATTCTATGATGTAGATGTAGTAGTAAAACCAGATGAGAATATAAAAAAAGGCAAATTTGAAATTGAAATAGACAAAACATACGAAGATATTCTTGAAGAATTAAAAGCTAAAAAATAAAAGTATAAAATCACCAATTATTGCTAATAATTAGTAGTAATAGGTGATTTTTATGAGTTATACAAAAACAAAAAAGCTTTTAAAAGTAAAAGAATTTTTAATAGATATGATTTATTTAACTTTAGGTTGTGCAATAATGGCAATAGGTACGGCTGTATTTTTGTTGCCGAATCAACTTTCTACTGGAGGTTTTACTGGTATTGCTACAATATTTTATTATTTATTTCATTTTCAAATGGGAACAGTAATATTGGCGCTAAATATACCATTCTTTATATTAGCATTTTTTAAAATAGGCAAAAAACTAGTAATTAAATCAATTATAGGTACAAGTTTACTATCATTTTTTATAGATTTATTTGAAAAAATTCCAACACTTACAAATGATAGACTTTTAGCTTGTATTTATGGTGGGATTTTTATTGGTCTTGGACTAGCTTTAGTATTAAAGGCAAATGCATCAACAGGTGGTACAGACTTAATAACATATATTGCAAGAGCATATAAACCATATATGAAAACTAGTAGCATAATTGTAGTTGTAGATGTTATTATAATTGGGCTTAATGTTATATTTTTTAAAAAGATTGAAATTGGGCTATATTCAGCAATTAGTATATATCTAATGGGTAAAATGATAGATATTGTTTTTGAAGGAATAAACTTTACGAAAATAGTATATATTATTTCACAAAAATATGAGGAAATTTCAAAAGAAATTGATAAACAATTACAAAGGGGAAGCACGGGGATATATGCAAAAGGAATGTATACCAATACAGATAAGATGATGCTTATGTGTGTTGGAGCAAGAAATGAAGTTGCAAGAATGAAACAAATTGCAACGCAGATTGATTCGAAAGCTTTCATAATAATAAGTAATGCTAGAGAAACTTGGGGAAAAGGCTTTAAAGGCAACTAATGTCGAATTTTGTCATACGATTTTTCTTTACAAATTAAAAAAATGAGTGTAAAATGTATAAGAATACAATATGATTTTTATAAAAACAGTAAAGATAGAAAGGATGTGATTATATGTCAGAAAAAACAAATGTCAGAGATATTGAAAAGGAAAGATTTTTAGCAGAACTAAGAATAAAATTAGAAGAAGCAGCAGATGATATAAAAAATAACAGAGTATACAATGCACGAGAAGTATTTGAGAAATTAGACAGAAAATATGGATATAAAGTATGAAGTTATATTAACAACTCAAGCAAAGATGGAGCTAAATAATATTTATAAATACATATCAAATTTTTTGTTTGCTCCGAAAGCAGCTCAAAAGTTTATTGATAAATTTAAAACAAGTATTTTAAGGTTAGAACATTTACCAAAATCGTGTAGTATAATAAGTGAAGACATAAACTCAAAATATGAATATAGAAAGCTAATAATTAACAATTATATAGTAATATATAGCATTGATGAAGAAAATAGAAAAGTATATATTCATAGGATAATTTACCAAAAAGTGAATTATTTAAAATTCTAATTAGACATTCTTTACAAACTTGAATTCATATTGTAAAAAATTAGTTTTAAATCATGATTTTTCAAAACAATTTTATTTCAATGGATTTTATTTCTAGAACGAATCCTAAAAAAATAATTTCATAATAAAGGCAGGTGTATAATATGTGTTTACATACACTAAAAGAGAGTTAAGATTATTAGCATTATCTTTAACTTTATTCGTATTGCTAATATATAATTTAGTATTATTTCCACTTATAAATTCTATTTTTAATTTAGATACAAATAAAATTTATTCAAATTATGTTTATTCTAAAACAATACCTATTCAAAAAGCATATCAAATGCCAGATGCCACAATATATAAATCTATAATTCAAAAAGACGCAAGTTTTACGGAAGTGAGTGATACAACAAATGAACAGCCTAAGCAAAAACAAGAAGAAAGTAAAACAACAGATGTAAGCAAAGCTACTCAAAGAGATGTGATAAAAGAAAATAAAAATATTAAATGGAGAATTCAAATTCCAAAAATAGATTTAGATGTTCACATTATGGAGGGGACTACATCGGCTGTATTATTAAAGGCAGTAGGACATTTTACAGAAACAAGTAAATGGCAAGGCAATGTGGGACTGGCAGCTCATAATAGAGGATACCAATGCAACTTTTTTGCTAAAATTAAAAATTTAAAAATAGGTGATGAAATAATATATATAACTACAAATGGTAAGAAAATATACAAAATACAAACCAATAAAGTTATAAAAGATACTGATTGGAGCTATTTAGAAGCTACTGATGACAACAGAATTACTTTAATTACTTGTGAAGAAAATAGAGAAAACTACAGAAGATGTGTTCAAGCAATAGAGATTGCAAATTATAAAATATAGAAAGGAATTTTAGATATGAAAAAAATAATCTCAATATTAATGATATCAATAGTTTGTATAAGTAATTTTATAGGAATATTTGGGACAAATAAAGTTAAAGCAGCAATTGCACCAATAGAAAATGCAAAACCATATTCAAAAGGAGAAGTAGTTTTATTTAGCTATGATGGAATAGGCATTGGAGTAGAAATACAAGTATACAAAAAAGATGGAGTAGAATATCCAGTATATTGTCTAAACAAAGGAAAAAGAGGAGTGGAAGTAGGTTTTGAATATACAGTAGATGTTAATCAAATGTTAAGTAATCAAAAAATATGGAGAGCAATAATAAATGGATATCCATTTAAAACCCCAGCAGAATTAGGCTGTAATACTATGGAAGAAGCATATGCAGCAACTAAAATGGCAGTGTATGATGCAATGTACAATTATGATTTAAATAAATTTGATACATATAAACATCCAGAGACAGATAAAAGAACAGTACAAGCAATTAAAAAAATAATCACAAATGCTAGAAAATCAACAGAAACCAAAATTGCAGCAACATTAAATATTAAACCAGAACAAAATAGTTGGGTAGTTGACAAAATAGACAAACAATATGTAAGCAAAACATATAGTGTACAGGCCTCAGCTGTGAATAAAAAATATACAATTGCATTATCAAGCTCAAGTGATGCTAGATTTAAAATTACAGATGTTAAAAATATAGAAAAAACAGAATTTGATACTACTGAAAAATTTAAAGTATTAATTCCTATTGTAGATTTAGAAAAATCAGGAGAATTCACATTAACAGCTAAATCAGATTTAAAAACAATGCCAATTTTTTATGGAGAAAGCCCTAATCCAGACTGGCAAAATTATGCAGTAACAGTGGGAGAATATGAAATGGCAGATACTTCAATAAAGCAAACTTATCAAGAAAATAAAACACAAATTGAAATTCAAAAACAAGATGGTGATACAAAAATACCATTGAAAAATGGCACTTTCAATTTACTAGACGAAAATAAACAAATACTTTATTCAGAACTAACTACAAATGATAATGGAATAATAGAAGTAAAACATCTATTGCCTGGAATTTATTATTTAGAAGAAGTTAAAGCACCAGATGGATATTATGGCTATGAAGACTTAATTCAAATAGAAGTAAAGTTAAATCAAAAAACTGTAGTAAAGGTAGATAACTACAAAGAAGAAGAAAAGCCATCAGAAGATCCGCAAGAGGAAACAGAAATATCAGTGGGAGAAAAGAAACTTCCAAAAACGGGATTCTAAAAAGTAGAAAAATAGCGAATTATGGTAGAAAAATCAATTGGAAATTATAACCTATTTTATTGACATACACGTGGATAGAAGATATAATTATTAAGTAAAAAAAGCATAATAATTTAGAAGGGAAATTTTATGATTTCACAATTGATTTTTTTATTTATTTTAATTCTGTTAAACGCATACTTTGCAGCAACTGAAATCGCTTTCATATCTTTAAATGATGCAAAAATCGAAAAACAAGCAAAAGATGGTAACAAAAAAGCAAAACAAATTCAAAAAATGCTTAAAAACCCAAGTAAATTTCTAGCAACAATACAAATAGGAATTACATTAGCAGGATTCTTATCAAGTGCGTTTGCTTCAGATGCATTTGCAGGAATGTTAGCCCCAGTATTAAATGAATGGATGCCATTTATAAGTATAGAAACTTGGCAAAACATATCTATTGTTATTATAACAATAATCTTATCTTTCTTTACATTAGTATTTGGAGAGCTTGTTCCAAAGAGATTAGCAATGAAGTATTATGAAAAAATATCATTTGCAACAATTGGAGTAATAAAAGGAATATCTGTAGTTACGGCACCATTTGTTAAATTATTAACTTGGTCAACCAATTTAGTATCTAAAATCTTCGGAGTAGGAGAACAAGAGGAAGAAATTGTCACAGAAGAAGAAATAAAAATGATGGTAAATCAAGGAGAAGAAAAAGGCTCAATTGAAGAAAATGAAAAAGAGCTTATAAATAATGTTTTTGAATTTAATGACATAATAGCTTCTGAAATTATGATTTACAGAACAGACATATATGCAATTGAAATAAATGAAGATGTATACGAGATTTTAGATGAAATTGACGAATACAAATATAGCAGAATACCAGTATATGAAGAAACTATCGACGATATAAAAGGAATTCTATTTTTGAAAGATATATTAAAATTAGTTAGTACAAGACAAGAATTTAAAATTGCAGATATTATGAGAGATGCATATTTTGTGCCAGAATCAAAACCAATTGACGAGATTTTTGAGGAATTACAAGCAAACAAAATGCAAATGGCTATTGTAGTCGACGAGTATGGAGGTACAGCAGGTTTGCTTACAATGGAAGACATCTTAGAAGAATTAGTAGGTAATATATTTGACGAATATGACGATGTAGAAGTTGAGTATAAACGCTTAGACGATAACACATATTTAATAGATGGAAGTGTTAGCTTGTATGAAATGAAAAAAATTCTTGATATAGAACTTCCTGAAGGAGATTATGAAACTTTATCAGGTTACTTAATTGAAAAATTGGGAAGGCTACCAGAGGAAAATGAACACCCAGTTATAGAAGATGAACATTTAACATACAAAATAGAAGAATATGAAGACAGAAGGATAAAGTGGGTTAAAGTATGTAAAAATAATAATAAATAAGGATAAGTGGTGGTAAGATATGAACAAAAAAATTAGATGGATTATTATAGGAATAGTATCAGTAATAATAATTGCAATTAGTATAATGGCAATTATAAATGAAGTGCAATTACATTATAAAGTAGAAGAAATCAGTGAATATAACTATTTCACATTAGAACAAAACCAAAAATATGGTGTAATTGATAAAAATGGAAATATTGTAATTGAAGCGGAATATGAGGCAGTTCAAATTCCAAATCCATCTAAGGCTATTTTTGTTTGTGTAAAAGAATATAATGAAAATACAAAAGAGTATGAAACAGTAGTATACAATGAGAAAAAGGAAGTTTTGTTTTCAAATTATAAAAATGTACAATCAATTTCAATTTATACAAATGTTAATTCAACACCTTATGAAAAAAGTGTATTAACATATAAAGAAAATGGAAAGTATGGATTGATAAACTTAGAAGGAAAGCAAATAACTAAACCAGTTTATGATGAAATTTCTAGTATTAACTATAAAGAGGGCACATTTTTAGTAAAGCAAAATGAACTTGAAGGCATAATAAACATGAAAGGTAAAGTTATAATAAAGTGTGAATATGAAAGTGTAACCTCAGATAATTACTATAGTGAAAATGGCTACAACAAACAAGCGGGATTTATTGTAAGTAAAAAAACAGAAGATGGATACAGATATGGATATGCAAATTATAGAGGAACTATAATATTAAAACCAATTTACACTCAACTTGAAAGAGTTACAGAAATTGCAAATGAAAAGGGAGTATATTTTATTGCATTTAAAAATGGACAAGCTGGACTTCTAAAAAATAATAAAGAAATTTTAAATTATGAATATGAAGACATACAATACAATGTATTAGGAAGTATTTTTGTAACAAAAAGAAATGGAAAATATGGTGCTGTAAATCAAGAAGGAACTACAATTTTATATCCTGAGTATGATAATGTTTATACTGGTGGAATGTACCTAAATGCCTTAAAGGATAAAAATATATTTATATTTGATTTAAATGGTAATAAAATAGAGACAAATGAAGTTAGTAAAACTAAAACAGAAAATGCAAATTATTATATAACAATTGATAAAAACAATAAATATAAAGTTGTTGATTCAAAAGATAATATAATAATTGACAAGGATTACACATATATCGAGTATTTACCTGGAGACTATTTTATTGTAGAACGTGACTCAAAAAGTGGAATAATTGATTCTAATGGTAAATCGGTTATTGAATTAAAATATGATAGTATTTCTAGAATAAATGAGACAGATATATTACAAATGGAAAAGGACAGGAATATAGCTCTATATAACCTAAATATGAAAGAAATAGTAAGTATGGATAATGCAATAGTAAAAGAAGTAAAGGATGAAAAAGCATACATTTTACTATACTCTGATACAGATTTTAAATATTTAGATAAAAATGGAAATATATTAACTTCACAAAATCTTTTTGAAAACAATCCTTTATTTGCTAAGAACATAAATGGTAAGTGGGGATTTGTTGATAAAGACGGAAATTTAAAAGTACAAAATGATTATGAATTGGTAACAGATTTTAATAAATACGGATTTGCAGGAATAAAAAAAGATGGCAAGTGGGGATCAATAAATCAAAATGGAGAAATAGTACAAGAACCTACTTATGATTTGAAAAGAAACATCCCAGAATTTGTAGGTAAGTATTATCGTGTAAATGCAACTAAATTTAGTGACGAAATATAAGGAGAAAATGATGTATAAACAATTTGGAATAAGTGACGAACTATTAGAATTATCAAAAAAAGTAGAATTAGAAGTGCAAGAACAATTTAAGAAAATAGAAGAAGTATGCGAATATAATAGCTTAAAAGTACTATCGGCATTTCAAAAATATAATGTTTCAGAAATGCACTTTAACAGTACAACTGGATATGGATATTCAGATGTGGGAAGGGATACAATTGAAAAAATATTTGCAGAAATATTACATACAGAGGATAGCTTAGTAAGAGGACAGTTCATATCAGGAACTCATGCATTAACAGTAGCTTTATTTGCGTTTTTAAGACCAAATGACATTTTCTTAAGTATAAGCGGAAAACCATATGACACTTTAGATGAAGTAATAGGAATAGTAGATAATCCAAGTTCATTAAAATCATATGGAGTAAAATATGAGCAAATTGATATGATAGAAAATGATTTTGACTATGAGCAAATAAAAAATAGAGTATCAAGAAATGATATAAAACTAATTGAAATTCAACGTTCTAGAGGATATAGTCTACGTGATAGTATTACGTTAGATAAAATTCAAAAAGTTATAGAAACAATACGTGAAGTAAATGACAAAGTTATAATAATGGTAGACAACTGCTATGGAGAGTTAGTAGAAAAAATAGAACCAACTGATTTAGGAGCAGATGTCATAGTAGGTTCACTAATAAAAAACTTGGGTGGTGGAATTGCACCAAATGGAGCATATATAGCAGGTAAAAAAGAATTAGTAGAACTAGCTGCTGAAAGATTAACTTCACCAGGATTAGGGAAAGAAGTTGGACCAACCTTAGGAATGAACAAACAAATATTACAAGGACTATTCTTTGCACCACATGTTGTAGCAAGTAGTTTAAAAACAGCAGTATTTGCAAGTAAATTACTAGAAAACTTAGGCTATATAGCAAATCCAAAATTTGATCAAAGAAGAACAGATATAGTACAAACAATAACTTTTGGAGATAAGCAAAAACTTATAAAATTTTGCCAAGGAATACAAATGGGTTCACCAGTTGATAGTAATTCAATACCTGAACCATGGGATATGCCTGGCTATACAGATCAAGTAATTATGGCAGCAGGGGCATTTACACAAGGTTCATCAATAGAATTATCATGTGATGCACCAATTAGAGAACCATATATGGCATTTATGCAAGGTGGACTTACTTATGAATATGGTAAGTTGGGAGTGCTTAAAGCAGTAGCTTACATGTTGAAAGAGGAATGAGATTAAATATGAAAACAGTTGTAATAGGTGGTGGACCAGCAGGAATGATGTCAGCCATAAAAGCAAGTAATATTCGGAGACAATGTTATACTCTTGGAAAAAATGGAGTCATTAGGCAAAAAACTATTGATAACAGGAAAAGGCAGATGTAATATTACAAGCTCACTTCCAATTGAAGAATTTATACAAAACGTACCTGGTAATGGTATGTTTTTGTATAGTAGTTTTAATAATTTTACTAATCAAGACATAATAGAATTATTAAAAAAAGAAGGATTATATGTAAAAGAAGAAAGAGGACACAGAGTTTTCCCTACTACTGATAATGCAAAAGATGTTTTAAATGCACTAATAAAATTATTAAAAAAGGCAAATGTGCAAATAAAAACAAATGCAAAAGTAGAAAAAATATTAGTACAAGATGGAAAAGTGACAGGTCTACAAGCAAATATAAATGGTCAAAAACAAACAATAAATGCAGATAAAATTATTCTTGCAACAGGAGGAAAAAGCTACCCTGTAACAGGTTCAACAGGTGATGGATATGAATTGGCTAAACAATTAGGTCACACAATAACAACAATAAAACCATCACTAATACCATTAACAGCAAAAAAAGAAGATTTAGAATTATGCAAAGAATTACAAGGACTAAGTTTGATAAATGTATCAATAAAGCTAATAGATATATCAAAAAATAAAGCGATATATGAAGACTTTGGAGAAATGTTATTTACACATTGGGGAGTTTCAGGTCCAATAATATTAAGTGGCTCAGCTCATTTATTAAGATACAAAAATATAGAAGAACTGTTATCTAAAGGGCAAATAGAATTAAGCATAAATTTAAAACCAGCACTTACAGCAGAAAAACTTGAAAACCGTATATTAAGAGACTTTGAAGCACAAAAAAACAAGGAATTTAAAAATAGCTTAAATGACTTATTACCTAAAAAACTAATAGAGCCAATAATTAGATTATCAGGAATAGACAGAGAAAAACAAGTAAATTCAATAACTAAACAAGAAAGAAAAAATTTAGTAAATTTACTTCAAAACTTTAGAGTAAAAATAAGTGGATTTAGACCAATAGAAGAAGCAATTGTAACATCAGGAGGAATATCTACAAAAGAAATAAATCCAAAAACAATGGAATCAAAAATAGTACAAGGACTATATTTTGCAGGAGAAATAATTGACGTGGATGCATATACAGGTGGATTTAATTTGCAAATTGCGTGGTCGACTGGATATACAGCTGGAATGTAAGAAAGGAAATTTATGAAAACTATTACAGACAACACAGAAGCGGAAATTGTTGAAAAAAGATCAAAGTTCATAAGCAACTTGTATTATGTTGAAACAGTAGAACAAGCTGAAAATAAGCTAAAAGAAATAAAAAAGAAATATAATGATGCTAGACATAACTGTTTTGCATATAGAGTTTGTGAAAAAAACACAATTGTAGAAAGAGCAAGCGATGATGGCGAACCAAGTGGAACAGCAGGTGCTCCAATGCTAAATTTACTTTCAAAATCAGACTTAACAAATTGCTTAGTTATAGTAACAAGATATTTTGGAGGGATTTTACTTGGCACAGGAGGGCTGGTAAGAGCATACACAGAATCAGCAAAACAAGCTATAGAAAAAGCAAAATTAGTTACTATACAAGTTGGAAAAGAAATGCTTGTAACTATAACATATGATAAGTTGGGTGAATTTCAATATTATTGTCAAAAAAACAACATAAATGTTATAGACCTTGAATATGGTGAAAATATAGTTTGTAAAATACAAGCAATAACGGAAGAAAAAGAAAAAATATTGCAAGAAACAGTAAAAAAACAGTATAATATACAAAACATAGAAGTCACAAAAGAAGTTTATATGAAAAAATAATACATAAAAATAAAGGGTTTTACAAATAAATGGAAAAAACTTCCAAAAACCTATTGCAAAATTTTTATATTCATATTATAATTAGGACAGTAAAAAAATGTAAAAATTTTACAAATTTAAAAATAGGGGGAAAGAATTGTGAATGAGAAAATTACGGTATTAGTGGCAGATGATAATAGTGACTTTACTATGACATTATCTAGTTATTTAGAAAAGGAAGAGCAAATTCAAATTGTTGGAATTGCTAAAGATGGTAATGAAGCATATGAAAAGGCAATAGAACTAAAACCAGATATCTTATTATTAGATATAATTATGCCACATTTGGATGGACTTGGAGTTCTAGAAAAATTAGGAGAAACTAATTTAGAAAAAAGTCCATTAGTAATTATTTTGTCTGCTGTAGGACAAGATAAAATAACACAAAAAGCAATATCTTTGGGAGCTCAATATTATATTGTAAAACCTTTTGATATAAACGTCTTAATAAAAAGAATGAAAGAGTTGAAAAATTATCAACCAACTCAGTTTAAGGGAGGATTTATTACTAGAGAAATAAAGGCCCAATACATAGATATTGCACCAGATAAAAAGAAGAACCAAGAAAATCTAGAAGCACTAGTAACAAATATCATTCACGAAGTTGGAGTACCAGCTCACATAAAAGGATACCAATACTTAAGAGAAGCAATAATGATGGTAATAAAAGATACAGATGTAATCAATCAAATTACAAAACAACTTTATCCTGAAATTGCAGATAAATACCATACTACACCAAGCAGAGTAGAAAGAGCAATCCGTCATGCAATAGAAGTAGCATGGGGAAGAGGCGAGCAAAGTGCAGTTGAAAACATATTTGGCTACACAGTATCAGCAGCCAAAGGAAAGCCTACCAATTCAGAATTTATAGCGATGATTAGCGACAAATTAAGGCTTGAATTAAAGTCTGCATAAAATGCTGAAGCCTTTATTTATTGCTTTGATTTATAAGAAAAAGTAACCAAATTACTTTGACAATAGTAAAATAAATGAGTATAATAAATATAGAAATAAGGAGCCACGAAAAGTGGTCGCCGATTTTTGTGTTAACAAATGCACACTCTAATCGCAAACATAGTGTGTATTTGTTTTTTTATTTGCTTAATATATGCAATTTTATTCATCAGAATTATTATCATCTTCAAAATTTTCCAAACCAAATTTTAAGAATTCTATAACTACTTTATTAAATGACAAGTTTTTCTTGTCTGATATTTTTTGAATTTCGTCTACAATATCCTCAGGTAATCTTAAAGTTTTACTAACTCCGCTATGATTTTCAGGTATTCTAAGTTTTTTCATAACATAATCCTCCTTGCACTAATTTTATATGCAAAAATTATCAAAATATGCACCTAAAAATACTTGCAATTATTTTGCAATTAGTTTATAATGCAAACAGAAATAAAAGGAGGGTAGAAGAATAATAAAAAATAGATAGGAGAGATTAAAATGAACAAAAAAATATCAATAATAGTAATAATATTATTATTACTAACATTTAGCATTTCTACAATAAATGTTTTAGCCAATAATACAGGGTTAGAAGTATATGTAGAAAATGTTATAGAAGAAAATTTAGTATCAGCAAGTTCAACAAAAAATGAAGAAACATATCAAATTTTAATAAACATAGATAATGAAATTTTAGCTAATATTTATGACAAGAAAGATTGGAGCAAATTGGAAGAACTAGTAAATGAAGATGGATATGTTTATAATCCGATTTATATTAAGGTTCCAAATAAAGCTAAAAATGTTAAAGCGGTAATTGATGGAAATAATTCATCATTAGAAATTACTGAAAAGGAAAACGAATTATATGCCGAATATGATATGCCAATTTTTAAAAAAGAAGGTAGTGAATATGTTCCACTTGTAGAATTAAAGAATGATTTAGGTCAAAGCATCAGTATTAGTCTAAATATAATAGCAACAGACATTTCAGGCAATGAAGTAATGAATGAAGATATTACAATGACAACAAAATTTAAATTAACGCAAGAATTAAAAGTGGGAGTACTAGTAAGCTCGAAAGAATCTATACTTGGTGGAATGGGAGCATGTTATTGGCAAAAAGGTGTACTTAGTTCAGATGAAAATTATATAGGGTGTCATTTGAAAATATTAACATCAAAAAAACTAAAAAATGATTATATAAATGTTAGTGGAATAGGAAAATTTGTGTATGAAGGTTATAATTCAGATAATGACTTTCAAACAGAAAAATATACATATACATATGAAATTAAAGATAATAGACTAAATGCGAATATTGGAACGAAGAGGTACTACATTGTAGCAGAAGATACAGAAGGAAATAAGGAATTATATTTGCTAGACATAGCAGTATCTGGTGGACAACAAACGATTCAAGAGGAATCAAGATTGTCTAATACTATATCAAATAATATTATTTCGTTTAAAGAACAGTATAAAGATTCAAATTACTTAGGAGAAATAACAATAGATAAATCTTTGTTAAATGATGATGTAACATGGGAATACTTTGAAGATAATGAAAAATTGGAAGAAAAACTGTATGTGAAATTAACAAGTGTATATCCAATTTACGAAGAACAATGTTTTTATAAAATTAAAAATGAAAAAGGAATATCAGAGCTACACCAATTACATATTCTTAAAGATAATGAGGAAGGATATGTAGAAGGAGAAGTATGGGCAGTAATACCAATTACTTTATTACAAAAGGAAAATTATCAAATAAAATATGTAGATAATATTGAAAATGTAAATGAGATACTAATGTATTTAAATACTGAAAAAGAACTAATAGATGATAATAATTTTAACCAGTCATATAATTTTAAAATAATAACTAAAAATGAAGTAATTGTTAAGCCAAATCAATTGGTAGCTTCAGACTTTACTAAAACAAGTTTGGGGTATAAGTCTGATATAACTATAAATTATGGAAATCAATTGGAAACACCAAAAGTATTATATATATGTAATTTAAAATCGGGAGGACAGTCATATTTTGTAACAGATGTATTAAAAGGGAAAACAGCTAAAACTCAACTTGTAATAGACAATAGCAAGATAGAAAGTATAGAAGTGTGGCTAGTAGATGGTGAAATTGATTTCGCTGGAGATGCCTTTTCAGGAGTAAAGGCAGATGTATTGGAACTATCAATAACACAGTAAGTTAAGGAGGAATGAAATGAAAATCAAGATAAAGTTTTCATTTGTAATTTTAATAGTTGTTTTTATAGCTATATGTTTTGGCAATAATAGTTTAGCTGCTGAAGTAGAAAGTGTAAATGCAAATTACAAAAATGGAAAGGTCACTGTATCGGGCAAAGCAAATTGTTCAAGAGTGGCTATTAGAATAATTGATGAAGAAGGAACAGTAAAAGGACTAAGTAATGCCAGTGTATTGGATAAAACATTTTCAAAGACTATAAATACAGGAAATTTAGAAGAAGGAAAAAAATATATTGTAAAGGTAAATAATATTGTTGGAGGAGAAGAAAGTGCAACCACTAGTTTTATAGTGCAACCACCAGAAGTAAAAGTAACTGGTATTTTTTTAAATGTTTTAAACAAGAAAATAAAAAAAGGAGAAAGTTTTACTTTGACAGCAACAATTGAGCCTTCTAATGCAACTAACAAGGGAGTAAAGTGGAATTCATCAAACACAGATGTTGCAACTGTTGATAATGGAACAGTAATTGCAAAACAAAAAGGAAAAGCAACAATAACTGTAACTTCTGCAGATGGTAAAAAGACTGCTTCTTGCGAGATAGAAGTAATAGAAGAAAATAACAATACAAATACTTCAAATGGCAATAATTCGGTTAATAAACCTACTAATGATACAAATACTTCAAATGATAATACAAATAATAGTTCAAAGAATAATATGTCATCTAATAAAAATAGTAAGAATAATTCTAATGTTAATAATATAAAAAATAATGTATCAAACTTAGAAGAAAATATAGAAAGAGAAACGAACAGTATTTTACAAAATCAGGAACAAAATAATAATGTAGAGAACGAACTAGCCGAAAATCAAATCAACAATAATACGCAAGAAGTAAGTGCAAACATTGTTGAGACTTCAAAGCCTAACTACACATGGATAGTTGTTATTATTGTAATGGGAATAATAATTATAATATTTTTGTTTGCATACTTAAAATTAAGTAGAAGTAAACATTAAAGATAAAACCATATATTATACACACACTAAACAGTTTTGTCAAACTTATTGACTAATAATTCCATGAAATATATAATTAACATAGCAAAAAAATAAGGAGGACTAATAATGTTAATTGAAGTTCCAGAAAAAGTTGCTAAAAAAATAGTAGTAAAAAGAGATGGAAAAAAAGTCGAGTTTGACGGTGCAAAAATTGCACTTGCCATTCAAAAAGGTTTTGGAGATATTGTAGGAAATGAAGATCCTAAAACAGCTAAATATAATGAGACAGATGTAAATAAAGTATATAGTAAAGTTTTAGGTAGAATAGAAAAGATAGATTCTGATAAAATAAAAATTGAAGAGATTCAAGACTTGATAGAAGAAGAATTAAAAAACTTAGGTTATCAGGATGTTTATGGAGCTTTTGCAAGTTATCGTGAAAAAAGAGCACAGTCAAGACAGTTGTTTTTTGATGAAAAAAAGCAACATAAATTTCTAAAAGCATTGGAAAACTTAGGACTAAAGTCAGCCAATGTAGAAGAGAATAAAAAGGATAGAAACAATGACAATGAAACAACTATGGGAAATATGTTTCAATATGCAAGTACAATTTCAAGGCAATTTGCAATAACATACTTAATGAAAAAGAAGTTTTCAGAAGCACACGAAAATGGAGACATATATATTCATGGAATGAATTTTATTCCAACAGGTACAACAAGTTCATGTCAAATAGATATAAGTAAATTATATGATGATGGTTTTTATGTAGGAAATAACTATATAAAAGAGCCAAGTGGAATAATAGCATATTCAAATCTAGCCACTGTTGCAATACAAGCAAATCAAAATGATCAATATGGCGAGCAAAGTATACCATCATTTGACTATTACATGGCACAAGGAGTTCTTAAAACATTTAAAAAGCAATTAAAACAATTGATTTTTGACTTTTTAGAGTTAACAGACTTTGACAAATTCATTGCTGTAAACGGAATTGAAAGAGAAATAGAAAAAATAAATACTATTGACTTTGAACCAAGTATATTTGATAAATATTGTAGAGAATCTGAAGAGCTTAAAAGAATGTTTAAAATTGCATATAACAAGGCAATTGAAAAAACTAAAAAATTAACAGACCAAGCAATGGAATCATTTATATATGATTTAAACACAATACATTCAAGAGCAGGAAATAGGCTACCATTTTCTTGTATTAACTTTGGAACAGACACATCACCAGAAGGCAGAATGGTAACCAAATCAATATTAACTGCAATTAACAATGGCCTTGGAAATGGTGAAGAATGTGCATTTCCAGTAGCAATTTTTAAAGTGAAAACTGGAACAAACTATAACAAGGAAGATACAAACTATGATTTGTTTGAACTAGCATGCACAGTAGCTGTTAAAAGAAAGAATATTAACTTTTCTTTCTTAGATGCAGAATTTAATATAGATGATTACAAACAAGGAGATTATGATACAGAAGTTGCATACACAGGAATAGGAAATAGAGTGTTAGAAAATGTAGTTGACTCAAATAAAGCAGTATCAGTGGGCAGAGGAACATTATCAACAACTTCAATAAACTTACCTAGGTTAGGAATAAAACATGGAATTATTTCAAGTGATAAAGCAGACGAAAAGGGATTTTTTACTGAACTAGAAGAAAAATTAGATTTAGTAAAAGACCAACTCTTAGAAAGATATGAAATACAATGTAAGAAAAATACATACAATTTTCCGTTCCTATTAGAGCAAAATGTATGGATAGACAGTGAAAAATTAAAAGATAATGATAATTTGAAAAAAGCACTAAAACATGGCGTTTTGAATATAGGTTTTAGCGGATTAGCAGAATGTTTAAAAGCTTTGACAGGAGAACATCAGGGAGAGTCAAAAGAGGCACAAAAATTTGGTATTAAAATAGTAGAATTTATGAGAAAGAAATGTGACGAATACTCTGAAAAATACAATTTGAACTTTAATTTAGTTGCAACACCAAAAGAAGAAATATCAAATAAATTTATAAAAATGGACCAAGCTATTTATGGAAAATTAAAAGGTATAACAGACAAAAATCGTTATACTAACTCTTTCCATATTCCAGAAGGATATAGAATTTCTACAGAAGATAAAATTAAAATCGAAGCACAATACCATAGCTTGACAAATGGAGGACATATTGCAATTGTGCAAATAAAAAATGGAGATACAAAGGATGTTATAAATGTTATAAAAACCATGAAAGAAAATGGAATCGGCTATGGAAAGATAGTTAATATGGAGAAGTAAAAATGGACGAATTTGATGAAGAACAAGCAGACAATAGAGAATATGTTTTAAGTATGGTAAAACAAGATGGAAAATTACTAGACTTAGCTTCTGAGAGATTACAAGATGACGAAGAAATTGTAATGGAAGCAGTTAAACAAAATCCTATATCTTTGGAATTTGCAAGTAGTAGATTAAAAGATAATGCAAAAATAGTAATGGAGTCAGTATCAAGAGTTGGCTGGACAGCATGTTATGCAAGTGAAAAACTAAGAGCAAATAAAGAAATCATGTTATCAGGGCTAAAAATAGATGGTCAAATTTTATACTATGTATCAAAAGAAATAAGAGATGACAAAGAAGCTGTTTTAGCTGCTGTAACAAATAAAGGGTTAATATTGAAGTATGCAAGTAATAGATTAAGAAAAGATAAAGATATAGTATTAGCAGCGATAAAACAAGATAAAAGAGCAAAAGAATATATTGCATCAGAAGAACTAAAAAATGATGAAGACATACAATTGATATTAAATCCACCACAGGAGGGTTAGTCATTATTATTTAAATCCTCCATGTATCACAAAAGATATACAAATACAACACAAAAATAAAAAGTCGACAGAAATTAAAGAAAAGTATTGAAAATAAAAAATGTTATGGTATACTTAAGGAAGAATGTACAAGTATCTTACTTTATTTTTTGTAAGATAAAAATCTGACCTTTGC
>OLHG01000277.1_pt1 | contig 37082 bp, 46 predicted proteins | sample 1605971 | NCBI WGS metagenome assembly OLHG01 (sample SAMN03283289) | human gut metagenome | biome: human-associated habitat; material: feces | host: Homo sapiens | place: Peru | collected 2012 | reverse complement strand
ACAAAAATATTAAGAATGTTATATACAATGTGCAAAAATAATACAACATTCAAAATAAATTAACAAATTAATTTTAACATATATATAATTACATTACACGAAAAAAATTAAAAAAACGCATATTTTCGTGTTTTTAGTCGTGGTATAATATTAATATAAATTTAGTGTTGACAAAACTTAGATAGTCAATTTTACGAGCAGAAATGCTCTTTTTATTTTAATTAAAAGAAAGGAGAAAAAATGAATACAGATTATATAAAAAGTTTATTAATTATGTTTAATAATAAAAATGTTTATGAAATTGAAACAGCACTGGCAATTTATGAATTTATGGATAAGGATATTAATAGCATATCAGATGCAGAAATATTTAGGGTATATGATTTAATTCATTCACAAGATGAAATATTTGATGATTATGTTAAAGAAGAAATTCAAAGAATCAAAGAAGATCATGATAAAGAGGAAAGAATTAAAGAGGATATATCAAAAAAAGAGAAAGATATTCAAAAAGAAAAAGAACAAGATTCATTTGAAAAATAATAATTTTGTTGAATTATGTGGTATAATTAATTTAATAGAAAATACAGGAGGTGAATATAAATGAAAAAAGCTGAAATTATTGAAGCGTTAGCAGAAAAAACTGGTTTAACTAAAGCAGACGTTGCTAGAGTTTACGAAGGAACTTTTGAATTGTTCAAAGAAGAATTAGGTAAAGGTAATGATGTAGCAGTAGCTGGATTTGGTACATTCAAAGTATCTGAAAGAGCAGCAAGAACTTGCAGAAATCCTAGAACTGGTGAAACAATTAATGTTGATGCTTGTAAAGCAGTATCTTTTAAAGTTGGTAAAGATTTAAAAGAAACAGTTAATAAATAATTGAAAAATGATATTGGGTTAGTATGATGAATACTAATCCTTTTTATTTTGTTATAGAAAAGGAGAAATTAATATGTCATTAAATAAAGAGGTAATAGAAAAAAATTTGGATTATATAAGAGAAACCACGAAAACTAATCGTAATGAATTTTTGATTGCTTTCTTTTTATATGAAATAAACGAAACTAAAAAAGAAGAACTTACAGAAGATATGATTAATAGTATATATCATATACTTGAAGAATCGGAGTATTATTATGATGAAGAATTACGTGACAATATAAGAAGTATAAAAACGAAAACAGATAAAACCCAGTTTAAAGATTTATTAAATAATTATATTGATAAGTGTACTGAAGAAGAATGGAAATTACTTCTAAATAATTATAATATAAAAGATACGGAAAACTATATTGGTGAGGTTAGAAATAATATAGAGAAAGCTGTTATTGAAGAATATGAAGATGCTGACCAAGACTTAAAAAATGATTTGTTCTATTTTTTTTACAAACACTCTGTTGACAAAGAAGAGGAGGAATTGGAAAAATAATATTATGAAACAAATAAAAATATTTTTATTGTTTTTGTTATTAGTAGTTTTAGGATTTAGTTTATATAAAATAAATCAAATAAATAATGAATTAAATTCTTCACAAGAAATAAAAGAAGAATTGATTGAGTTAGTTGAAATACCAGAAACACCATCAGATGAACCATCTTTTCAAGTTGATTTTGAAGAGTTAAAAAAAATAAATTCTGACGTTATTGGATGGATAGTCATAGAAGGTACAGGAATTAATTATCCTATTGTTCAAGGAAATAACAATTCTTTTTATTTAAATCATTCCTATGATAAAAAATGGAATTCATTAGGAAGTATATTTGCAGACTATCAATCATCAAATGATTTTAGCGATTATAATACTTTTATTTATGGTCATCATACAAGGAATGGAAGTATGTTCGGAGAATTATATAAGTATATGGATGTTAGTTTTTATAAGCAAAATAAAACATTTTATTTATATACACCGACAGGAAATTTTACAGCAGAGATTTTCAGTGCATATATAGATAGTACAGATTCGTCTTCATATAATCAATCATTTAATTCAATAACAGAATTCAATGATTATATTAATTTAGTTAAAGAAAAAAGTAATTACAGCACTGATGTAAAAATTGATGTGAATAAAGATAAAATAATTACACTTTATTCTTGTTCTCATGAATCTAATAGAAAGAAAAATGATAGATATTTTATTCATGCAGTATTAAGAAAACTAAGTTAAAAATATATAATTATCTATGCAGTTTAAAGAATGTATAATAATGGCTTTTAAGGAAGCTATTTTTTTGTTGGAGTAATTTATGTAGTACAAAAAATTGAGAGTAAGAAAGGGAAATATATATGAATGAAACAATGGTTTATACAGTAAAAGAAGTAGCAACAATTTTGCATAGTAGTCCAAATTATGTCTATACTCTGATAAGAAAGGGTTATCTTCCTGTCGTGAGATTAGGGAGTATAAAGATATTAAAACAGTCCTTAGAAAATTTTTTGATTGAAAATCAAGGAAAAGATTTATCAAATTTAGAAGATATAAAGCCGTTAGATTTTTCTAAAATAGGAGAATAGTTAATGGCACAAGTAAATATAGAAAAGAGAGGAAATGTTTATCAGTATAGATTTGAGATAGCACCACAGGGTGGTAAAAGAAAATTTATTAATAAATCAGGATTTAAAACAAAATCAGAAGCACAGGAAGCAGGTAATATAGCATATACAGAATATATAAATGCTGGTGTTCCTTTTAAAGAATGTAAATTATCTTATAGCGATTATTTAGACTATTGGTTAGATAATTATTGCAAATCAAATTTAAAATATAATACTATTTGTAAATATAGAACTATTATAGATAAATATATAAGACCTAGATTAGGTTTATATAGGTTATCTACACTTACAAGTGTGAGATTAAATATGTTTATTACAGAAATATGTGATGAATACTCTTTTTCAAGATCTTATTTTAAAAATATATTGAAAGTTGTTAAAGGAACTTTTAGAGATGCTTGTAATTTGTATGGATTTATAAAATATAATCCAGCTCTAACGTTGAGATTACCAAAAATGGATATTGATAAAAAAGATCCTAAACATTTATATACACAAGAAGAAATAGATAAGATATTATTTAGATTTAGATATAATGATACTTTTACTTGTTCTTTTTTAACATCATGTTATACTGGTATGAGAACTGGAGAAGTTTTTGCGTTAACATGGGATGATATAGACTTAGATGAAGGTATTATTTCTATTAAGCATAGTATATATGATAAAGCGAAAGATATAAAAGGAAGATGGTATTTAGGAAGCACTAAAACAATATCTGGAGAAAGATTAATCTATATTAGTCCAACTTTATTAAGTGCATTAAAAAATTATAAAGCCAAACAAGATTATTTAAAACAATTATATGGAAATAAATATATTTACTATTATTTAGAAGATGTGAAAAATCAGTATGGCAAAGTGATAGAAAAAAGAATTGTTCAAAAAACTGATGAAACAAAAGATCAAATTACATTGAATTTAGTATTTACTAAATCTGATGGTAAATTTACAGGTACAGATATTACCAAATATCCATTTGAGATTATTCATAAAGAATTAGGCATTGAAAAATGTAGATTCTACGATTTAAGAGGAAGTTATGCAACTAAGGTTTTAAACTCTGGTGTAGAAATTAGAGATGTTGCTGATATGCTTGGTCATAGAAATATAGAAACGACTGAAAATTATTATGTATCTAGTACAGATACATCAAGAAAATGTGCAACAGATAATTTTGACAAAATGATACAATCGGAAGTTATTAATGAAATATCAGAATATTTAGTTTTTTAATTATTAGCAACATACCCATTCTTTATCTTGTGGTGTGTTGCTTATTTTTAAATTTTATAGTATAATTTTAGTGGAACAGTTTTGTTGACTCATTTATTATGTAGTCAACACTATTGGCATATATTTGGAGAACGAATGGTATCATGATAACAATGTGTGCAATTTGTGTGCAAAAATTAAAAAATGTATAGTTCTATATATACTATATGTATGACATAATACCAATACCGTTCAGACCCATTTTCCCTTGAAATATATATAATACTATATATATTTCATAGTATCATATATACTGAAAAAGGATGAACATGTGGCTCTGGTAAGAAATATAAACAATGCTGTGGTAAATAGAAAGAAGGATGTATTATGGAGAAGAAAAAAACTATATTGTTAACAACTATTATGATAATAATAGCAGCAGCACTTATTGTTGTGTTTGCTGTAACAACATTAAGAGAAAAAGGAACAATTGGTTCTAAGGAATCAAATAAAATAATGAAAGATTTTAATAAATATTATAATTCAAAGGAGAGAACTGTAATTTATTATGCTAGTAAAGATTGTAGTTATTGTTCTTTACAAACACCAATACTTGAGGTAATAGCAAATGATTATGAGATGGATTATTTATATGTTGATAGTTCTCAATTAAGTGTTAAACAAAGAAATGAAGTGTTGGATAAACTTGGTATAGATCATCAAACCCCAACTACTTTGATTGTAGAAGATGGTGAAGTAATAGCTAAACAAATAGGTTATACAGAAGGTTCTGAATATGTAAAATTCTTTAGTGATAATAAAGTTATTCCAAAAAATGCAGAATATTCTGCTGAAAAAAATTTAACATTTATTGATTATTCAGAATATGAAGATTTAATAAATAAAAATGATACAAGTATTATAGTTATAGGACAAACAACTTGTAGTCATTGTATAGCTATAAAACCAGCTTTAAATCAAGTGGCAGGTGATTACAATTTAACTATTAATTACTTAAATATAACTAAGTTAACTGATGATGAAAAGAATTCTTTTTATGAAAGTTTAAATACTATTGAATATAACGATCCAGATTATGTAAATAAGGGTTCATTTGGTACACCTTTAATCTTAATTGTAAAGGATAAAAAAGTTAGTGATTATGTATCAGGGGAGAGAACAATTTCTCAATTAGTTAAAGAATTTAGAAAAATTGGATTAATTAAAGAATAGGGAGTTGGATATGAAAAAAAATACTTTTGGATTTAAAAAAATAAAATGGCTTATTATACTTGTTGCATTACTTTCTATTGCTTTTGTTTATTTATTGATTAAAACAGAAGATAGTAAAATAATTAAAGATATAAAAGAGTTTGTTTCTATAGATACAAAAGTATTATATATTTCTAGTAAGAAAGAATATTCAAGTTATCCTGTAGAACTATTTAATAAATATGAGATAGATTATTTATATGTTAATAGTGATAAATTAAATAATTTTGAAAAGAATAAATTAGAACGATTTATAAATAGTAAATATCTAAATAACATTATTGTGGTTTATAAGGGTGGAAAAATAATAGATGCAATAATTGATTATGAAACCCAAGATAAATTAAATGCATTTCTGCAGAAAAATGAGATATTACCTGAGAAAATATCAAATATAAATGGAATAGTGGATAGTGCGAAGGAGACATTAGATGACGAATTTTCATTAGTATATATTCCTTATTCAACTAAAGTTGATATAAATGATCAAACAAATACACTTAAAAGTATTTGTGATGAGTATAATATAAATTTTGTTAGAATTGATGCATTTTTACTTAGTTATAAACAAAAAGAAAAGATTAATTCAATCTATCAAATAAGTTCAGTTGAGGATCAAATATTAATTTTAATTAAGAATAAAAGTATTTTAGGTAGTATTCGTGGAGAACATAGAAAAAGTACATATTTAGATGAGTTTTATAAATCTAAATTTATAGATGAAATAGATAATTATATTAGCAATATAAATTATGATGATTTTAAAAATCTATTAAATAGTACAAATAAAAATGTTATAATTATTGGTAAAGATGATTGTAAATATTGTAGCGATGTAATTATGGCTTTAAACCCTATAATAATAAATTATAATATAAATATAAATTATTTAAATATTAATTCACTTGATAGTGATATAGCTAAGAAAGTTCAAGAAGATATATCAAAACTTGGATATAAGGATGGATTTACAACACCTATTACATTAATAACTGAAAATAATAAATTATTAGATTATGTAATAGGTGCATCAAATTCAGAATATTTTATTGATATATTTAAAGAAAATGGTATAATAAAACAAGAGGTGGAATCATGAATGAAGTTTATAATAAGGTGAAAGAATTTAAAAGAAAATATCATTCTACTGTAGCATGGCGTCTTAAGGCTCATTCTAAAGTAATAGAAAAGCATTTAAATCCAGGAGAGACTGTAAACTATGTTTTTGCAGCGCAAAAAAATTATAACTCACTTGATTTGTTTTCTACGTATGTTGTAGCGCTTACAAATAAAAGAATACTTTTAGCGCAAAAAAGAGTTTTATTTGGTTATTTATTTTTAGCTATAACACCAGATATGTTTAATGATTTAACTGTAAATTCAGGATTAATTTGGGGAAAAGTTTATATTGATACAGTAAAAGAAACAGTAACTCTTTCAAATATATCAAAATCAGCACTTGATGAGATAGAAACTATGGTTACTGAATATATGATGGAAGAGAAGAAAAAATATGTAGAAAGACAACAAGGATAGATAAAATCTATCTTTTGCTTTATAGGAATAATTATGAAAAGTAAATATAAATTAGTATTAATGTTTTTAACAATAATTTTATTAATAATTATGTGCAAGGTAATTTTATCGCCAAATTATTTAAACTATTCTTTAAAGATAAACAAAAATAAATTTAATATAAAAGAGGAATATAGTAAAGATTATACATATATAAAAATAAATATAAATAATAAAGTTTACTCTTTATACGTAAACGATAAAGGAAGAAAAATAATAGATAATATTTATTATTATAAAGATAATACATATGAATGTTTATTACCTATTATAAATAAGAGTACAAAAACAGATATGATGTGCTATGATGGTAAAACAATATATAACTACTATAATATAAAAAATAAAGATGAAGCATTAGATAATTATGTTAGTTCTATAAAAGAATATAATATAGAAAACTTTATTGACAATACAGATAAATTTAGTAAGATTAATTATATAAAGTTTTATAATAATATAGATAAAAAGGTTGCTATTACTACTTATGATGGATTAATTTCAAATTATAATAACATTAAATTATTTAATAAAGATGTTTATAATAATATTATAAGTGCATTTATAGATAAGTATTATATAATTGCTGATTATAATAAATCGTATGAATTTAATGAATTCTTAGTAACAAATTTAGAAAATCAAGAATCATTTAAAATAAAATCTAAGTATGATATTTCATTTGATTCCTATGTACAAGGTATAGTAGATAATAAATTATATATATATGACAAGGACAACAATTCTCAATATGAAATTGATATAGATAAGAAACGAGTAAATTTGCTTTCAAATAGTAAAAAGATCAAAGTATATAAAAATCATAGTTGGGGGTATGTAAGTAAGAATTCAGAAGATATATATTTCGAAAATGAAGAAGAAAGTTTATCACTTGACTCATTTGATCATGTAATTAAATATGGTAATTATTATTACTTATTTAAAAAAGTAAATAAATCATATGAATTATATAGAAGTGATATTAACAATATGGAAGTATATAAATATTTAATAACTGTTTCAACTATAAAAATTAATTATAATGAAGATTATATATATTATGTAGATGGTAATAAATTATACTATTATAGTGATAGCACGGGTTTGAAAACAATTTTAGAAAATCCCGAATTAGAATTTAATGAAACAATTAAATACTATATATACTAAAAATATGATATAATAAATAAAAATATGGAGGTATTTATGAAAACAATTTTAACCGGAGATAGACCAACAGGTAGACTCCATTTAGGACATTATTTTGGATCATTAGAAAATCGAGTAAAAATGCAATATGATTATGATACATATATATTAATAGCTGATGTACAGGCTTTAACAGATAATTTTAGTAATCCAGATAAAGTAAGACAAAATGTTCATGAGCTTGCTCTTGATTATTTAGCAGCTGGTATAGATCCAAAACAATCACACATATATATACAATCATTAATCCCAGAGGTTGCAGAGCTTACTGTATATTTTTCTAATTTAGTATCAGTACCAAGACTTTATAGAAATCCAACGACTAAGTATGAAGTTGCTCAAAAACAAGAATTGTTTGGAAATAATGGTGAGGGAATAACTTATGGATTTTTAGGTTACCCAGTAAGTCAAGCTGCAGATATTGCATGTGTTAACAGTAATGTTATACCAGTAGGAGAAGATCAACTTCCTCATATAGAACAAGCAAGAGAAATAGTAAGAAAATTTAATAATATATATGGTGAAACATTTAATATTCCAGAACCAGTTTTAAGTTCTACACCAAGAATTAAGGGATTAGATGGTAATGAAAAAATGAGTAAATCATTAAATAATTGTATATACTTGTCAGATGACAAAGAGACAATTACAAAAAAAATTATGGGAGCTGTTACAGATCCTAATAAAATTAGAAAAGATGATCCAGCAAATCCAGATGTGTGTATGGTTTATTATTATCACAAATTAATTGGAAATCCTGAAATAGCAACCGTTTGTAGTGAATGCAAAAATGGTGAAAGAGGTTGTGTTTATTGTAAAAAAGAATTGGCTCGAGCTATGGCTGAGTTTTTAAAACCTATTCAAGAGAGAAGAAAATATTATGAGGATAGACCAGAAGAAGTAGAAAAAATTCTTAAAGAAGGAACAGAAGCTACAAAGAAAAAAGCAGAAGCAGTAATGGCTAGAGTAAGAAAAAATATGAAACTTGACTATTTTGAGTAAAATAGTAATAAAAAGTTAATAAAATAATATATTTTTATTGACTTTTTTAATATTTTTTAGTATTATTTTAGTTGGTACATTTACATCCCACATTTAGTAAGTCTTGGGAAAACTTACTATTTGTAAAGGAAGAGGAGAAAATATCATGAAGAATTCTTATATGCAAAAGAAAGAAACAGTAGAACGTAATTGGTATATAATAGATGCTGAAGGTGTTAATTTAGGACGTTTAGCAACTAGAGTAGCTGATGTTTTACGTGGTAAGCATAAACCAACTTACACACCACATATTGATTGTGGAGATTATGTAATAGTAGTAAATGCTTCAAAAGTAAATCTTACAGGAAATAAATTAAATGATAAGATTTATTATAATCATTCAGGTTATACTGGAGGATTAAGAGAAAGAACTGCAAAAGAAATGAGAGAGAATTACCCAGTAGAGATGATTGAAAGAGCTGTAAAAGGAATGATTCCTCATACAAGATTAGGAAGACAAGTTGCTAAAAAATTATTTGTTTATGAGGGTGCAGAACATCCACATATGGCACAAAAGCCAGTAGAAATGAAAATTAAATAAGGAGGGTTTTAAATGGCAAAAGTATTTATAGGAACAGGTAGAAGAAAATCTTCAGTAGCTCAAGTTAAAATGACTGCTGGAAAAGGTAAAATAACTGTTAATGGTGTAGATGTTAATAAATTTATGCCTTATGCAACTTATGTTATGGATTTAAAACAACCTTTAGTAGCAACTAATAATGAAAACACTTTCGATATCGAAGTTAAAGTAACTGGTGGTGGAGCTTCTGGTCAAACTGGAGCAATCCGTTTAGGAATTACAAGAGCTTTACTTGAATATGATAAAGCTAATGAAGGTAATGAAGATAGCTATAGAAAAATTTTAAAGAAAGCTGGATTTGTTACTCGTGATTCAAGAGCAAAAGAAAGAAAGAAACCAGGATTAAAAGCCGCACGTCGTGCACCACAATTCTCAAAACGTTAATTATACAGTTTACAAGCCTTGGATTTATCCAAGGCTTTTTCTTGATTATAATAATACATTTTGTTATAATAACAAACAGGTGATAAAATGTCTAAGGAAGAGAATGTTATAAGATATTATGTTTTATGTAATAAACTAAAAAATTTAATAAGAACAGGTTGGAAAGATTGGAATGTTAAAAGCAATCGACTTGAGAGTGTAGCTGAGCACATTTATGGAGTACAAATGCTTGCTATAGCTATGGCATCAGAGTATAACTATGACATAAACTTATCTCGTGTTATAATGATGCTTGCGGTTCATGAGTTAGAGGAAATTTTTATAGGTGACTTAACTCTTTTTGAAATAAGTTCTGAGGAAAAGGAGAAAATAGGTCATGAAGCAATAGAAAAAGTGTTAAGTTCTCTTGCTAATAAAGATGAGATAAAGAGCTTAATAATAGAATTTGATGGAAGAAAAACAAATGAATCACGCTTTGCTTATTATTGTGATAAATTAGAATGTGATATTCAAAGTAAAATATATGATGAGAAAGATTGTGTAGATTTAAATCATCAAAGTAATAACAAAAGTTTTAATGATTCAGAAGTACAAAAATTATTAAATAGTGGTATGTCTTGGTCAGATATGTGGCTAACATTTAGTCAAAATAGATATAACTATGATGAAAATTTTATGTCAGTATCTAATTATGTGAAAAAACATAATATAACAAAAAATATATAGTTTTATATATTTTTTTCATATATTATAGTATGAAAAATTTAGACTTTTTAAAATCAAATATAATTGCTCATAAGGGAGTGCACAACTCGAAAATAGCTGAAAACACTATTCCTTCCTTTATTAAGTGTGTGGATAAAAATTATATAATAGAATTAGATATACACATACTAAAAGATAAAACTATAGTTGTATATCACGATTTTAATCTTAAAAGACTAACAAACAAGAATAAAATAATAGAAACAGAAAGTTATGAACATTTATCTAAGTTAAAAATAAAAAATAAATATACAATACCTACATTGAAACAAGTTATGCACATAGTTAATGGTAAAGTTCCAATATTGATAGAACTAAAAGATGTGGATAACAATTCTACATTTGAGGAAGAACTTGTTAATTTACTTGATAACTATAATGGCGCATTTGCCATACAAAGTGTAAATCCATTTGTTGTTGACTGGTTTATAAAAAATAGGAAAGACTATATTGTCGGTATCGTTATATATAATGATACTAATTATAAATTAATAAAGAAGTATGTAGACAAAGTAGATTTTATTTCTATTAATAAAAAAGAATTACCTACCAAATTAAAGACAAAAAACAAATTACTATTTGGCTGGACCATCAAAACCAAAGAAGAATATGACAAGTACATTGAATATTGTGATAATTTAATATGTGAAAATTTTATATAATGTGTTATACTAGTAAAAAGGAAATGATATTATGTTAAAAGTTAATGGTAATGGATTACTTATTGTTGTATCTGGACCAAGTGGAGCTGGAAAAGATACTATATGTAATAAATTAATAAGTGAATCAGATAATGTTTGGCTTTCTATTTCTATGACATCTAGAAATCCTAGAGGTAATGAAGTAGAGGGTAAGGAGTATTTCTTTGTTACAAAGGAAGAGTTCGAACAAAGAACAAAAAATGGAGAGTTTTTAGAGTATGCTATGTATAACAATAATTATTATGGTACTCCTAAAGATAAAATAGAAGATTATTTAAATAAAGGAATAGATGTAATACTTGTGATAGATATACAAGGAGCAATTAACATTAAAAACTTAATTCCAACAGCTTTATTTATATTTATTATGCCTCCTGATATGAAAACTTTAAAACAAAGATTAATAAATAGAAAAACTGAATCAAAGGAAAAGGTAATAGATAGATTTAAAACTGCATATAACGAGATAAATCATTTTAAAAAATATAATTATGTAGTAGTGAATGATGAAATAGATAAAGCTACAAACAAGGTAAAATCAATTATACAAGCAGAAAAGTGTAGAGTAGATAGAATAGAAGAAATTCACTTAGATAATAAAGAAGAAATAATACATGAAATATTAATTGATAAAGAATTTGAGAATGATGAGATGAGGATTTAATATGAAATTTAGTAATGAATGGAAAGATTATGAATGTATATCCGCAGGAAATGGAGAAAAATTAGAACGTTGGGGTGATGTAATTTTTAGAAGACCAGAACCTCAAGCTATGTGGAATATAGAAAAAAATAATTTGTGGAAAAATGTAGATGGATTTTATCATAGATCAAATAAAGGTGGAGGCTACTGGGATTTTAATAGAACATTGCCTGACCATTGGACTGTAAATTATAAAAATTTGACATTTAAAGTCAGTCCAACTAATTTTAAGCATACTGGTTTATTTCCAGAGCAAGCTGTTAATTGGGATTTTTCTATGAATAAAATAAAGAATGCAAAAAGACCAATAAAAGTATTAAACTTATTTGCTTATACAGGTGCAGCTACAATGGCCGCTTCTAGTGCAGGTGCTGTTGAGGTTGTTCAAGTGGATGCTTCTCGTGGAATGACTGATTGGGCAAAAGATAACATGAAATTATGTGGCTTAGAAGGTAATAAAATAAGATTTATAGTAGACGATTGTTTGAAATTTGTTCAAAGAGAAGCTCGTAGAGGGAATAAATATGATGTAATTATAATGGATCCTCCAAGCTATGGAAGAGGTCCTAATGGAGAAGTTTGGAAATTTGAACAAAATTTAGATATACTTATAAATGCTTGTTTAGATGTGTTAAGTGATAAACCATTATTTTTCTTAATTAATGCATATACTACTGGTATTTCAAATATAGTTTTATACAATATATTAAAAACTTCATTGGAATGTAAATATGGAGGTAAAACTGAATCAGGAGAGATAGGACTTCCTATAACTCAAAATGATTTAGTACTTCCTTGTGGTATATATGGAAGATGGGAGTCTAATGATTAATATTATTTATGAGGATAATCATTTACTTATAGTAGAAAAACCAATAAATATTCCTGTACAAGCTGATAGTAGTCATGATTTGGATTTTTTAACTATTTTAAAGGATTTTATAAAGAAAAGAGATAATAAGCCAGGTAATGTATATTTAGGGCTTATACATCGCTTAGATAGGCCTGTAGGCGGTGTTATGGTGTTTGCTAAAACAAGTAAATGTGCATCTAGACTTAGTGAACAGGTAAGAGAGAGAATATTAAAAAAAGAATACTATGCTATAGTAGAAGGTAAGTTAGAAAAAATTGGAGAATTAAAAGATTATTTATTAAAAAATAGTAAAAATAATACAGTATATGTAGATAAAAAAGGTAAAGAAGCAATTCTTGAATATAACTTACTTGAATATAAAAATGGACTATCACTCGTTAATATAAATTTAAAGACAGGTAGATCTCATCAAATAAGAGTACAATTCTCATCAAGAAATCATCCATTATATGGAGATCAAAGATATAATAAAAATGCTATACCAGGACAACAAATAGCTCTATTTGCTCATTCTCTAACACTTAACCATCCAATAACAAAGGAACAATTAAAATTTGATATTAAACCTAAAAATATTTATCCATGGAATATTTTTAATATGTAAAGGAATGTACATTTATAACATTTCTTTTATTTTATCTTGACTTTAAAAAAATATAATAGTAAATTAAAGGTGGTGATATTCATGAAAAAAGATATGGTAAAAGTTCACTTTTCAAGTGATAATGATGGAGATTATGTATACATTGAAGAAAATGATACAAAAATAGAACCTCATCATTTATTAAAATTTTTAAGACAAGGAATAAAATATGGAGAAATAAAGCATGGTATGGAAACTCATCATAATGGTAAAACACAATTTATTTTTGAAGCAAAAAACATGTTAGATGAGGATGCCTCAAATTATTTATTCGTAGTTGATGTAAAACCAAAAGACAAGATAAAATTTAAAAATTATGTTGATAACATAAGAGATTTGTGTGATTTATCAATAGAAAAGACTAAGGTAAACTATACAAGAATAGCTGCTGGAATTATGACTGGATTTATGTTAATGTATATTGCAGCTCCTAAATTTGCTAAAGGATTAAAGAAAAATAGTGAAAAAGAAGAGAAATTTGCTTATTCACAATCTCAAAATATATCAAGTGATATAGAAAGAAGAAAAAATGTAGAAAAAGATAAAGCTAATTATATAAATTATTTAAGGGAACAAGCAGAAGCAGGAGATAAAGATGCTATAGAAGAATATACAAGATATATATTAGAGCAAGAATTAAAAGAACAAAATGCTAAAGAAGAGCAAGAAAGAGGATATTCAAAATAAGTGGTTTAACTACTTATTTTTTTCATATAATTAATTGGTGATAAAGTGAAAAAATATTACTATATTTTTATACTCATAATATTTATTTGTTCAATTTCTTTTGTAAATGCAAATACAAATAGTTCTAATATGACGTTAGTATCAAAGGTTATATATTTAGATGCGGGTCATGGTGGTCCAGATCCAGGAACTATATATAAAAACATTTATGAAAAAGATATTAATTTAGAAATAGTAAAAAAATTGGCTTCTGTCCTAGAAAAAGAAGGAGCTATATGTTATTTAACTAGATATGGTGATTATGATCTAAGTAATAACAGTGCTAGGAGTAGAAAAAAAAGTGATCTAAACAATAGAGCAAAAATAATAAATAAATCAGAAGCTGATATGTATATATCAATACATTTAAATTCAATTAGTTCTTCCACTTGGAGTGGAGCTCAAGTTTTTTATGATGATGTAAATACTCAAAACAAAGATTTAGCGATGTTGATGCAACAAATACTTTCAGAAGATTTAAAAACAAAAAGAAAAGTAAAAGAAATAAATAATATGCTTTTAAACAGAAAAATAACTATACCTGGTGTTTTAATAGAGGTAGGCTTTTTATCTAATCCAAATGATAGATATAAATTGCAACAAAGTGATTATCAATATAAAATTGCAGAATCAATAAAAAGAGGAATAGTTAAGTATTTTGATAACAAATAACAAGTGTAAATAGATAGTATAAATGTATAAATTGATTGCAAAATAAAATTATAATTGATACAATATTACTGTAATAGTAGAGGCGATTTAATGAGTTTTGTAGATGAAATTAATTATCTAGAACATTTAGAATCAAAAGATAATTATATTATTTGTAATGGTAAAATTCCTATTTTATTTTCTGCTCCACATACAATAACTCATATAAAAGAAAATGGATCTATTAAATTAAGTGAACCCTATACTAAAGCTGTAGCGCTCTATCTAAATAAATATTTTGATACATTTGCTATAATAAAAAATGTTAATGATGGATTAGATTCAAATAGGGACAATAATGATACCTACAAAAAAGAATTAATTAATTTAATAAAAGAAAATGATATTAAAATAGTTATAGATTTACATGGATCAAGTATAGAAAGAAATTTTGATGTAGAATTAGGTACATTAAATAATTTAAGTGCAGATTTTTCAACTATAAGAGAATTAGAAGAAACTTTTAAAGAAAATGATATATTAGAGGTTGTAAACAATGATCCATTTAAAGGTGGAGCTATAACACAATATATTTATAATCTTAAAGATGTAGATGTTATTCAAGTAGAAATAAATGGTAAATATAGAGATTCAAACAATTTAGAATTACTAAAAAAAATAATAGAATCATTATCAAATTTCATAAAGCAATATAATGATTATGTAAGTGATAGGACAGTTTATAGTGATAAATAAATTTTAAATAAAACAATAGGACTAAACTAGTCCTATTTTTCATATAATTCTTTAGGTGAATTTATGAAAAAAATATTTTTATTAATGATATTATTAATACCATTTTCAGTTAAGGGATTAGATTTGAGTGCGAGAAGTGCTATATTAATGGATACTGATTCTAGAAGAATTTTATATGAAAAAAATATACATGAGGTAAGAAGCGTAGCAAGTATTTCTAAAATTATGACTGCAGTAGTCGCAATCGAATCAGGAAAACTTGATGATACAGTATGTGTAGGAGAAGAGATAAAAAAATCCTATGGTTCAGGAATATATATAAAAGAAGGAGAACAATTAAAATTAAGAGATTTATTATATGGATTAATGCTTAGAAGTGGAAATGATGCCGCACTTGCTATAGCTAATTACGTTGGTGGTAGTGTAGAGAACTTTGTAGAATTAATGAATAAAAAAGCTAAAGAACTAAAAATGAATAGCACAACATTTAATAATCCTAGTGGTTTAGATCAAGAAAAGGGGAATTATTCAACAGCTTATGATATGGCACTCCTTACTAGTTATGCTATGAGTTTAGATGAATATAAAAAAATAACAGGTACAAAAAAATACTTCTTAAAAACTAATAAGAATACTTATAATTGGATAAATAAAAATAAACTTTTATCAATATATAAATATACGACGGGAGGTAAAACTGGTTATACGGAAATAGCCAAAAGAACCCTAGTATCAACAGCTAGTAAAGATAATATAAATTTAGTGGTAGTTACTCTTAATGATGGTAATGATTGGCAAGATCATAAAAATTTATTTGAATATGGATTCTCAAATTATTCAAATATAAAAATACTAAAAAAGGGAAATTTAAATATATATAATGAAAAATATTATAAAGATTATAAATTATATATAAAAAATAATTTTAGTTATTTAATAGAAAATAATGAAGAAGATAGTTTAGTGTTAAAATATGAATTAGAAAAAAATAGAAACATAAAAAATGGAGATAAAGTTGGTATAGTAAAAGTATATTTAGGAGATAAAAATATACATAATGAAGATATATTTGTAAAAGAAATAAAGCTTAAGAAAAAAAGAATGCTAGAAAAAATAAAAGATTGGTTTGATAATATATGATAAATATAGTTTGGCTAATTTTAATAAGTATTGGTATTATTTATGGCATATGTACAAATAATACGAGTACTATTAATTCAACAATAATAGATAGTACTAAAATAAGTTTAGATATGCTATTTAAAATATTTCCTGTAATCGCACTTTGGATGGGACTTATGAAAATAGCTGAAACATCAAAACTGTTAGAAAAATTATCAAACAAAATATCTCCTTTTTTAATAAAAATATTTCCAGATATACCAGAAAGTCATGAGTCATTTAGTTTAATTGCTAGTAATATAATTGCTAATTTATTTGGACTAGGTAGTGCTGCAACTCCTTTTGGTTTAAAAGCCATGGAATCACTTCAAAAATTAAATAAAAAGAAGGATACAGCTAGTCGTTCTATGATAACATTTTTAGTATTAAATACAAGTGGTCTTACGATAATTCCAACCACAATAATATCACTTAGAATGATGTATAAAAGTATAAACCCAACACATATTGTAGTAGCATGCATAATAAGTACAATATGTGCTACTATAGGAGGGCTAATAATAGATAGAATAATGTGGAGGAGGTATAAATATTAACAATTTATCAAATCTAATTATACCTTTATTAGTTCTTTTTATAATACTCTATGGTTATATAAAAAAGATAGATATTTATGATACTTTCATAGATGGAGTAAAAGAATCTTTTACAATGATAAAAAGTTTATTTCCAACATTTATTGCTATGATACTTGCAATAAATGTATTTACTAATAGTGGTTTTTTAGAGTTTTTTCTGTCATTTTTTAAGCCCATATTTAATATGATAAAAATACCTATAGAAATTCTTCCTTTAGCTATTATAAGACCTATAAGTGGAAGTGCCTCACTTGCATACTTAAATAAAATATTTTCTGTGTATGGTCCAGATAGTTTTATTGGGACACTAGGTTCAGTAATGCAAGGATGTACAGATACAACCCTTTATATAATTAGTTTATATTTCGGAAGTATTGGAATAAAAAAAATAAGATATAGTTTATTTGTTGGATTATGTGCGGATATAATAGGTATAATTGCTAGTATTATAATTGTAAATTTTATGTTTAATAGATAATTATAGTATTAAATTGATTGATTAAAATTTATATTTAATGTATAATAATCACGGTGATTTGATGGAAAGATTACAAAAAATTATAGCAGCTTCAGGATATTGTTCAAGAAGAAAAGCAGAAGAATTAATTAGTTCAAAAAAAGTTAAAGTAAATGGTAATTTAGTTACAGAAATGGGATTTAAGGCTGATTATACAGATTTTATTGAAGTAGAAGGTAATCCTATAAATAGTAAAGAAGATAAAGTTTATTATGTTTTAAATAAACCTAGAGGGGTAGTAAGTGCTGTAAGTGATGATAAAGGAAGAAAAACAGTAGTGGATTTAATAAAAACAACAAAAAGAATATATCCGGTAGGTAGACTTGATTATGACACAACAGGACTTATAATACTTACAAATGATGGAGAATTAACAAACTTTTTAATACATCCAAAAAATAATATAGAGAAAGTATATATTGCTAAGATAAAAGGTCTAATAACAAAAGAACATTTAAAAGCATTATGTGGTGGAGTTATTATAGATGGCAAAAAAACAGGTAAGGCTAAAGCTAAAATAATTAGAGTAGATAAAAAAACTAATACAAGTGTAGTTGAACTTATAATACATGAGGGTAGAAATCATCAAGTAAAAAAAATGTTTGAAGCTATAGGATACAATGTATTAAAACTAAAAAGAGAAAGTGTTGCTTTTCTTACATTAGATGGACTAAAGTCAGGAGATTATAGAGAACTTAGTATAAAAGAAGTTAAAATGTTATATGCACAAAAAAATAGTCAAGATTAGTAACTTGACTATTTTTCTTCATCTTCAACTATAGCATTTACAGGACACCCATCTTTAGCGTCCAATGCATCATCCATAACTTCATCTTCTATAGAATGTAATTTACATTTTGCTAAACCATCATCATCAATTTCAAAAACATCAGGTGCGATAGCTTGACAAGCACCACAACCGATACAAACATCTTTATCAACTTTTAATTTCATTTTTATTCCTCCTTTTAAAATTATAAATAAAATATAATAAAAAAGCAAGTAAAATATTTAATTATTTTTAAAAATATGGTATATTAGAAATAGGGTGATAATATGGCTAGTAGAATGGAGCGTTATCATAGTAATGAATCTATTTCTCCAAATCGTAGTACAAAAAATAAAAATTTATATAGACAAATAGATGATCTAAATAGTTATACAAATATAGAAGCAGTTGCAACAATAGAAAAAACAAATGAAATAGATTTATCTAAAGTACAAGCAATGTTAAAAAAAAGAGAAGGATATAATAGAAGAAAAGCGCTTAGAAGTGTTTTAGAAGATGAAGTAAAAGAATTAGATAAATTAGAAGAACAAACTGAAGAAGAAAAAAACTATGATATACATGATTTATTATCAAAAGTAAAAGAAGAACCACAAAAAGAAAAAAAATATAGAAAATTAGATGCTGAGGAATATGAATTTTTAAAAAATTTAAATTTAAAAAATAAACCAGAAGAATCTAAGGAAGAACCAAAAGAAAAAATTGAAGAACCTATTTTTGATGATACTGATGATGTAGGTTTATTAGATGATCTTAAATCAAATACAATGGTCGGTGATGCATCATCAATAAAAAAAATAATATCAGAAGAAAAAGATGTAAAAGAAGATACAACAAATCTTGAAGATACTGGTATAGATAATTCTTTTTATACTTCTAGTTTTGGTTTTACAAAAAAGGATTTTGAGGAATTAAAAAATATTAATCATAATATAAAAAAGAGTAATAAATTTATAATAATACTTTTAGTAGCTCTTATCGTTGTAATAGGTGGCGCTATAGTATATTTTATATTAATATAATATGAATCAATTATATGAAAACTTTAGTTTTCTTTTTTATTGAAAGTAAGGAGTAAGATATATGAAAAATAATAAAGAGTTAATAATTGTTTGTTCAAAGAATAAGGCAAAAAATAGTGCAGTAGAAAGTGTTATAAAAGACTATATTCAAGAATTTGAAATTATATCACTAGAAACAAATTCAAATGTATCAGAAACACCTATAGGTGATGAAGAGGGCATTTTAGGCTGTTTAAACAGAATTAAAGATGCTTTAACACAAAATGATAATGGAAATCTTTATGTAGCAATGGAAGGGATTTTAGATAAAAATAAGTATGGATCATTTCTTTGTGGATGGACAGTTATATATAATAAAGATTTAGATGAGTATTACTATGGGTGTAGTGCTAAAATAAAAATTCCAGATGAAATAATAAAAAATACTACAAAGGATGAAAGATTATCAAATGTTGTCGCACAATTCATAGGTAGTACAGATAAAGAAGTTAGTTTGCTTGGAACAAATGGTATTCTAACACATGGTGCATATACTAGAACTGATGAATTCATTGATTCTGTTTTATGTGCTATATCTAGCAAGTATCAAAAAATAAAAAAATAGGGTACATAAGGTATCCTTTAATATTATCTTTTGTAATAATCAAAAAATTCCCAGATAATATAAAATAAAAATTTAAAATAATTAAACATTGCCTCTCCTTTCTATAGAGCAAAACTCTCTACAGTTATTATTCTATAAAACTTTCAAATTTCCTTTTTTACTTAAAAATAATTTTTAGGATATAATATAAAATCACTAAATTGGTTATTAATCATACTATATTTTAGGAGTGATAATATGGCAAAAGTTGTGATTGATGCAGGACATGGTGGGGAAGATCCGGGTGCTAGTAGTAATGGAATTATTGAAAAAGAATATACTTTAAAAATATCAGAATATATATATAACAGATTGAAAGATTTAGGGCTTGATGTAAAGATGACTAGAACCACAGATGAAACTTTAAGTCCTACTGAAAGAGTAAAAAGAGTTTTAGATGCATTTGGTAATAGTGGAGATGTAATAGTGGTTTCTAATCACATAAATGCAGGAGGTGGCGATAGTCATTGTGTAACAAAATATGTATAACAATTAAAGCCAAATAAATATAGAAAGAAATGGAGAAATGTTATGAATATTAGTTACACTAAGAGTGGTGATTATTTATTGCCATATTTAATATTAGAAAATAAAAAACAATATAATATAGGAAAATATGGGTTATTAAGATTAAATTATATTAAGAAAGAAAAGTTAGGATTATATTTTGATTTACTGGTTAATGATAAATTAAATGAATATCTTCAAAATATCGATACTATTGTTATGGAGAAGGTGCAGAAGTTAATTACAGAACTAGCTGAAAAGGATAATATAAATGAACAATTAAAAGAAAATAATCAAATGCTTTGGGTAAGTAAAATGAATAATATTAAAAATATTGCCGAAGAAATAATTTTAAAGGAGTATATCTATGTGTGATATTACTGATGAAGAATTTGAAAGAATATACCTGCCAGTATGCATTAATTATGATAACTATCTAAAAGAATTTATAATACCAGATGTAGTAGCCTTTTATATAGCAGATAGTTTTTACAAGAAAGCATTATCTAAAGCACCACTTTATAATCATATTAATTCAGCAATAGATGTATTTAATATAAGATGTGATATAGATAAACTTATACCATCTGTAAAGAAGATATTAAGAATAAAATATAATTTAAAAATAGTAAAAGATAATCCAATGATATTAAAGAAATTTTATTAAAAAGCGAACTCTATCGAATCAAATTGATAGAGTTTTTTAAGTGTAATTAATTATTTTGGGAGTAAATTCTTTGTCCAGCAAGCACTGAATTTGTACTCCCGTACGAAATTCTTTTGTGGGATTACTCCCAAACCCTTGAATTTTTTTATTGAAAATGATATCATTATATCAAGATATAATGATATCATAATAAAGAGGGAATAAATATGAAAAAAAAGGAAGAAAATAAAGTACCAATACCTTTAAGAATGAATCCAGAACTATATAAAAAAGTCAGTGATTTAGTTCATTTAAGAAAAAATAAAAATAGGGGTTATAGTATAAATAAATTTGTAGTGGAAGCTATTGAAGAAAAAATGAAGAAGGAGAGTAAGTAGTATGACGAAAAATGAGGCTTTAACTGATATTTTGGTTTATGAATTATTAAGGGATGCAAATATAAGCTTATCTTATCAAGGTAGTGATGTTAAGGAGATAGATGAAGCTTTAAAAACCGCGTCTAAAAAGGGAACTGGAAAAGTTGGATTTCCTGAATATGTTGGAAACGTTAAGGATTATTTAATTGTTATAGAAGATAAATCTTCTTTAGATAAACATATTAAAATTGATAATGATGTAATCAGTTTGGATACAAAAGACGTGATGGATTATGCAGTCAATGGGGCATTATTTTACGCACAACATTTAGCAAAAAACACATCATATAAAAAGATTTTTGCTTTTGGTGTATCCGGTGATGAAAAGCATCATAGAATTTCACCGTTGTTTGTAGATAATACTACTGATTATAGAGAACTATCAGATTTAGAATCTTTTATATCAATCAATGAAGAAAATATAGATGAATACTATACAAGAGAAGTTTTAAAAGAGGACACTGATAAGGAAAAAGAAACGGCAGAATTATTAAAAGATGCTGCAATCTTACATGAAGATTTGAGAAACTATGGGAATTTAAAAGATACTGACAAGCCCCTAGTAGTGGCTGGAATATTACTTGCTTTAAAAGAAAGTGAATATAGGAATTTTGATGTTGATTCTTTAATTGGTGATTCATATAATACTGACGGACAAAAAATTTATAATGCTATAAGTTCAAATTTGAAGAGGGCAAATGTTCAGCCGGATGTAAAAAAGGACAAATTATTAAGTCAATTTTCAATTATTAAAGATTCACAGATTTTAAATGAAATAAATCAAAAATTAGGGAAAACACCACTAAAATATTATACTGAATTTTTGAATAAACACCTTTATAAAAATATTAGATTTAATAATTCTGCAGAAGATTATATTGGAAGATTTTATGGAGAGTTTATGAGTTATAGTGGTGGTGATGGTCAGACACTTGGGATAGTTTTGACCCCAAAACATATAACTGAATTATTTTGTGATTTGTTAAATATAAATAAACTTGATACAATTTTAGATCCATGTTGCGGAACAGCCGGATTTTTAATATCCGCTATGCATAATATGTTAAAACAAGCAAATGATGATAGCGAGAAAAGACATATACGTCAAGAACAGTTACATGGTATTGAATTGCAACCATATATGTTCACTATTGCAACATCTAATATGATACTTCGAGGAGACGGAAAAAGTAATTTAATTAATGATGATTTTTTAAAATTGCCTAGTAATAAATTACAGCTAAAAGCTGCTACTGTTGGAATGATGAACCCTCCGTATTCGCAGGGGTCGAAGAACAATCCGGATTTATATGAATTAAGTTTTGTTGAACACTTATTAGATTCTCTTATAATAGGAGGAAGATGTGCGGTTATTGTACCACAAAGTTCTATGACCGGTAAGACAAAAGATGAACAAGCGTTTAAGCAAAATATATTAAAACATCATACTTTGGAAGGAGTTATTACTTTAAATAAAGATACATTTTATGGTGTTGGTGTTATGCCTTGTATTGCAATATTTACTGCAGGTATACCGCATGATAAAAATAAAGAGTGTAAATTTATTAATTTTGAGGACGATGGATATAAAATTTATCAACATATAGGTTTAATAGAAACAGCGACTGCTAAAGACAGAAAACAACATTTATTAGATGTATGGAATAATAAGATTGAAGAAAGTACGGATTTTTGTGTTAAAACAACAATTCTTCCTGATGATGAATGGCTGCATAGTTTTTATTATTTTAATGATGAACAACCTAATTTAGATGATTTTGAAAAAAGTGTAGCAGATTATTTGACTTTTGAAATAAACACAATATCACATGGAAATGGATATTTGTTTGAGGAGAATGACAATGGAAAATAAACCTATATGGAAAGAATATGAAATATCGCAATTATTTTATATAGAAAAAGGAAAAGGAAATAATCAAAAAGATTTACTTGTTGGAATTAATCCTTATGTTTCAGCTACAAATAATAATAATGGTATTGTTTTTTATAGTAACGATGTTGTCTGTCATAAAGGTAATAGTATTACAGTATCTGATTTTGGGCAAGCGTTTTATCAAAGCACAAATTTTAGTGGCACTCATATAATTGTACTTGTGCCTAAATTTAATATGAATAAGGAAATAGGTATTTTTGTAAGTACTTGTATTACAAAAAGTGTCAATAAGAAGTATTCTTTTGGTTATGCTGTTTCATCAACAAGATTTGCTAGAGAAAAAGTACTATTGCCATCAAAAAATGATGAACCAGACTATGAATATATGGAAAACTTTATAAAAGAAATATATAGCAAAAAGCAAAAAGAAATGAGTGATTACATAACTTTAAAATTAAAAAACGTTTCTTACAAAAATATTGACGAACTAAAAAATAAAAAATGGAAGGAATACAATATTGATAATATTTTTTATATTCTTCCAGGGAAAAGACTGGAAAAGCGCAATATGGTAGTAGGTACTATTCCCTTTATAGGTGCATCTGATTCTAATAATGGAATAACCAATTATGTATCTAATATTAATAATACTCTTGATAGAAATGTTTTAGGTGTTAATTATAATGGCAGCGTTGTTGAAAATTTTTATCATAAATATAAATGTATATTTTCGGATGATGTAAAAAGATTTCATTTAAAAGAATATATTGATAATGAATATGTATTGTTATTTTTTAAAACAATAATATTGATGCAAAAAAATAAATATAAATATGGTTATAAGTTTAATGAATCACGAATGAAACGTCAGAAGATTTTGATCCCAGTAAACTCAAAGTTACAACCAGATTATGAATATATGGAGCAATTTATAAAAAATATAATGTATAAAAAATATAATATGATGTTAAAATTTCTAGTTTATTAACCGACTTGCAAAATTATAGAAAATGATGTAATATAATCTTGTAATTTGAAAGCAGGCAATAACTGGATAATTACAATTATCAATAGCAGTTGAAATAATACTGTGTGCTCAAATTTATGGGACGTTGGGAGATTTGCAAGCAAATAAATGCTATGCTGGATGTTTGTGGTGCTGAGCCAGTCAAGCTGTCTCATCACCTACAAACATTATTCCATCATACCACTGGAAAGCTAAATGCGAAGAGGTTAACTAAAACATCGGTCGTGTCACCTTTTATTTATTTTTAATAATTAAATAGGAGGTGAAAAAAGTGAAATATAAAATGAGCAAAAAGGTAAATGAGATTATTATTTCTTTCCAAAAAAGATTAAAAATGATAAAGCCATTTGATTCCATAATAGTATTTATACTTATTATGGGTCATTACGATTTTGGAGTTTTCCAAAGTATTGCAATTATTATGTACATTGTTTATAAGATATATTCGAATAAATCAAATTTTAATAATAAGGTGGCATTCTCATAACGAGCGAAGTATTGTCTTTTAATTAACCGTTGAAGCGCATTTGGCGCTTTTTCCTTTTTTAGAGGTGATAAAATGAAAAAAAACACAGTGTATAAAAATGACTTATATGCATGTTATAGTAAGAGAAAATTAGCTAAGTTATTATCCAATAAAGATTTGAAAGTATATACAAAAGAAATAAGAAACCCTGATCATCATTTTCTAAATAAAAAAAGAACATTCTATCAATCTAAAGTAACTAAAGAAATATTTGATAAAAAACCAACTGATTATACATCAAGTAAGTATAGAGAGTTTAGTGATAGTTGTGATAAGCATAAAAAAGTATTAAGACAAATTTGCTTTTATTTATCTCAAATAGAAATGCCAGAATACTTATTTTCAAAGAAAGAAAGTGATTATAAAAGAAATGCTTTATATCATATTGGTAATACCAAATTTATATTATTAGATATAAATAGTTTTTTTCCAAATTGTAAATTTAAGCGTGTTAAGGATTTCTTTGCCAAAGAGTCAGGATTGCATATGGCAAAAGAGAAAAAAGATAAAGATGGTAATATAATCGTTTATGAAAGTGATGTAGCGGATAGAATGGCAAAAATTGTTACAGTTCCTATCGGTTCTTCAAATGTTGGTGAAAGAATTATTCCACAGGGGTATCCAACCAGTCCTATAGTCAGTTTTTTATCATATAAGGAAATGTTTGATAAAATAAATGATGTGGCCATAAAATATAATTGTAAATTTAGTACATATGTTGACGATATATCATTTTCTTATAAAGACAATAATTTTAACCCTAATGATTTAATTACTGAGGTTAGTAATATTTTGAATGATTATGGTCATTCTATAAGCGAGAAAAAAATTAAGATAATTGATATAGAAAAAGAATTAGGACCAAATGAACAATTAATATTGCCATTAATTACAGGATTAACAGTTAAAAGATATTGTGTAAGGGCATCAAAAAAGATGCATTCAAAAATGAATAAGCTATTTAATAGATTTATTTCAATGGGAGATCCTAAGGATGAATTAGAATACATTAAGAAGTGGAAATGTTTCATTTCTTTAAATGGTATGTTTAATACAATAGAATATGTTGAACCACCATCAACAAAAAAGAATAGAGAACATATAAAGAAAGTAATAGATAAGAATAAAAAGAACTTTGTCTTTCATGTAAAAATTCAAAGAGTTGAGCAATTAAAATATGAAAGAAAAATATTTGATGCATATAAAAAAGGTACATTAACAGAATTTGTAAATAAAAACAAAGATAAGTTGATAAATTATAGAAAATAAAATATCTAGGGAGTACAGAAATGTACTCTTTTTGCATGCTTTATACATTTTCTTTTTATTTTAATTTGTTATAAGATTAAGTCACCTAGGGAAAATAATATTTAAAAGTGCACTTTTATTATCTTGGAGATATATCTTATATATTGATTATTATGGATAAAGAAGAATTTATAAATGTATTTATTTTAAAATCCGTATTAAGAGATAATAGATTAACATTTTTAGAAAGATTATTATTAATTCATATAATAAGTCTTTGTAAGAAAAATGGTTATTGTTGGGCTACTAATAGATATTTTTGTGATATTTATAATGTAACACAAGTAACCATATCAAAAAGTATAAGTAATTTAGCCACTTTTGGTTATATTAAGACTGAATATGATAATACAAGTACAAATAATTCTAAGCGTATAATTAAATTATTAGAGGTCTTAAATTTAAAATTAAAAAGTATTAAAGAAAATTATAATACAAGCTATAAACAAAACTTTAAACAATATAATAATAAATTAAATAAAAAAGAAGATAGTATTTATTATAAAGATGAATATGGTAATGAATACTGACATGGTAAGTTAATACCTAAAAATGAAGCAACTATTGAGGAGCAAGAAAAATTAAAAAAATTATTAAGTGATATATACGAGGAGGAATAAGAAATAAAATGAAACAGACACTCATAAAATTTTATGAGGTGGCTTATGTTTAAAATTACAGAAACTTTTAAAAAGGATGATAATGCTCTTAATTTGGTAGATTTGTTAAATAAATATATAAAAAGTGTACTAATTAAACATTAGCACATTCGCGAGTTTGAATATAAAGTATTATACTTTAAATGGCTTTGATTGTTATACAAAAAAGAAAGGAGTAATAAATGTATAACGGACTAGCGCAAATGCCAAATAATATTTATAGAGCGGTCATATATATAAGATTATCTGAAGCAGATGAAGGAAAATCTTATGAATCAGAAAGTGAAAGTATTACTAATCAAAGAAATTTATTAATGAACTTTGTAAAAGAAAAAGGTTTTATATTTGTTGGAGAATATGTTGATGATGGATATTCTGGTACTAATTTTGAAAGACCTGGATTTACTAAAATGATTGAAGACATTAAAAACAAAATGGCTAATTTGGTTATAGTAAAAGATTTATCAAGATTAGGTAGAGATCATGTTATGACAGGATATTATATAGAAAACTTTTTTCCAGAAAATAATATAAGATTTATATCATTACAAGAAAACTACGATAGTGCAATTAATCAAGCAAGTAATGATTCATCAACATTTATAATTGCTTGTAATGATTATTATAGTAGACAAAATTCTATTAAAATTAGAAGTGTTTTAAATGATAAAAGAAAGAAGGGTAAGTTTATTGGAAGTAATCCAAGTTATGGTTATATGAAAGATCCAAAAGAAAAAGGGCATTTAATACCAGATCCAGAATATGCGCCAGTAGTAAAAAAAATATTTGAAATGGCTGCTAATGGTGTAGGATTATCTGATATAACTTCATATTTAAATGATAATAAAATTAAAACACCAAGTAATTTAAAACGAAAAAATCCTAATTCTAAAATGAGATATAATGAACAATGGACTACATCATCAGTTAAAAAAATCTTAAAGAATAGAATGTATACAGGTGATATGGTTCAAAGTACACAAACCAAAGTAAATTATAAATCTAAAAAGAAAAAAGCTCTTCCAAAAAGCAATTGGGATATAGTTCCTGGAACACATGAACCATTAGTTGATAAACTAATATTTGAAAAAATACAAGGTAATGTCAAAAGGACTAATGTAAGTGTTAGTAATAGAGAAAAAAGATTATTTGAAAATTTACTATTTTGTAAAGAATGTGGAAATGCATTAACAATTACTTACCGAAAAAATCATAATTATTGGACTATTAATTGTAATAAATATGCAAGAGATCCAAGAAGAAGACTGTGTGAACCACATTTTATGCCTTATGATAAATTAGAAGAAGCATTGCTTGAAGTAGTTAGAACGACTTGTAAAAACTATATTAAGCAGATTGATTCTAAGTTATTATCAAAAGAAATAGCAGATAAAAATAGTAGTAAGGATGATAATAAGGAAAAGATAAGATATTTAGAAAATAAGATAAAAGAATATATCTCAAAAATAGATATGTTATATGAAGATAAGTTTAGAGGTAATATTTCAGATGTTACTTATAAAAGATTATCACAGGAAACAGAAAGTCTATTAAATAAGACACAATTAGATTTAGAAAAATATAAAAATACTAAAAATGAAGGTATTAAAACAAAAGAATTAGAAGAATATGAGAAAAGAATAAGAGAATTAATTGATATAAAGAAACCTACTAGAGAACTTTTACAAACATTAATTGATAAAATTGAAATTGATAAAGATAAAAATATTGAAATTTTCTATAGATTCATGATTTAAAAAATTCTGTGCATTATGCACAGAATAGTACATAAAATTAAAACTCGTATATATCACAATTATTACTTCGGCCCAAATTGGTCCGAAGTCTAAAGATAAATAACTTTGCCCCAAATTGAGACAAGGTTAACATACGATCGTATTGGTCGGAAGTTATAACTTTGTCGCATATTGCTACAGGGTTAAAAAAATGACAAATTAACATGTAATATAATTTTTTGTAAGTCAAATTATAACTTATGTTCAACTTGGGCACAAGTTAAAACTTCTACCCAAGATGGGTAGAAGTTGAATATTATATAGTTATACTTATTGCTTTTTTGATAGCTGATTTTTATACTTATCAAAGTTTAAATATATATAAGATAAGTCATCACTCAAGTTTGAACGAATGGTTTTCTTTGAAGTGAATGATTTATTAATTATTATTTTAAAGATGATTATAGGTATTAAAAATCCAATTATAATTCCTAACGCAGAACCAAGTATAACTGATATTTTGGTTGTATCTATTGCATGTGTTTCAGTGTTATATGCAATTTCAATAAAGGATGATAATGTTAATGAAATAGAAACAATCCATCCTAGATAATCTGATTCTACTTTAATTGGTTTTTCACTATTATAATAATCAATAGCTAATTTCAAATCATTTTTAGTTTTGAAGTTATATTGTTTCAATAATAGTATGATATTATTAAAATTTTGTTTTTCGACTTCGCTACTATAAATTTTTAATTTTTCTATAATATTAATTTTCTTTTTTATATTAATATTTTTCATAGTTTTAATATAATTTATTATAAAATATCCTATAACGAAAATAAAAAGTAAGGTATAAATAAAATACGGCTTAATATTATCAGAAATTTGTAATAACGAAGAACCTAAAATTAATAAAAATGATGTAATCCAGTAGAATTTATTAAATTTAGTTTCTCTTAAATTCTTTTTATAATTTTTCTCTATATCTTTAAACACAATATCACCTCCTAAATGTCTTCTATTATAACATGAATTGCTAAATATATAATCATTAAAACTGATATAAATGTTAAAAACAATTCTATTAACTTGACAAAATTACTGATTATGGTATAATTTCAGTAGAAAAGTCAAAAAGAGGTATAGTATGGAAAAATTAACTATAAAAGAATTTCAAGATAAAAGTAATATCGAAATTATTGAAGAACTTATGAAAAAAAATAATGGATATATTACTTCAAAGGAATTAGATATGTTTGATATACACAGGATGTATCTTTCAATTATGCAAGAAAAAGAACTTATAAAAAAAGTAGCAACCGGTATTTATATTGATACTAATAAAATTGAAGATAATTATTATGTCTTTGGTTTAAGTATGCCTAATATAATATATTCTCATATGACTGCTTTATATTTTCATGGCCTATCTATAGAGGCTTCAACTGATGTATATGATATAACAGTAAAACGAAGTTATAATAGTGTTCATTTAAGAAAACATAATGTGTTTTATGTTGATAATGATATTTATGAACTTGGACTTGTTGAAGTAGAAACACCTATAGGTAATAAAGTTAAAGCATATGACGTCGAAAGATGTATATGTGATATTATTAGATCTAAAAATAGAATGGATTCTGAACATATTAAACATAGTATAAGAGAGTATATAAAAAGAAAGGATAAGGATCTTGTTAAACTATCTTCATATGCTGAAAAAATGGGTATTAAAGATAGTGTAATGAGTTATGTAGATATGATGTATGATTAGTATAGATTTAAATCATAAAGATTTATTTAATAAAATTTTGAAGATATAATTGATTTATCTGAATTTGAAATAGAGTAGGAGGTAACTTATGAATCAAGATAAAATGCATTTAGTAAATAAAATATTTAAAAATGAAACTATTAGAACTGTATGGGATAATGAAGATGAAAAATATTATATTAGTGTTGTTGACATAGTTGGAGTTGTATCTGAAAGTGATAATCCAAGAAATTATTGGAAAGTATTAAAACATAGACTAAAACAAGAAGGAAATGAGTCGGTTACAAATTGTAACCAACTTAAATTAAAAGCTTCTGATGGTAAATATTATAATACTGATGTTGTTGATATTGAAGGGATGTTTAGAATTATTGAATCAATTCCTAGTAAGAATGCAGAACCAATTAAACAATGGCTAGCAAAATTGGGTAGTGAGAGAATAGATGAAACATTTGATCCGTCACTAGCAGCTCAAAGATCAATAGATTTGTATAGAGCAAAGGGTTATAATGAAAAATGGATTGCTAAAAGAATAAAAGGTATTCAAGATAGAAAACAACTAACTGATGTATGGAAAGATGGCGGAATAACTGAACAAAAAGAATATGCAATTTTAACGAATGAAATTTATAAAGAATGGTCTGGAATGACTGCAAAACAATATAAATCATTTAAAGGTCTTAGAAAAGAATCATTAAGAGATAATATGACAGATGTTGAAGTAGCATTAGCTGATTTAGGAGAAATTGCAACAAGAGAAATAGCTAAAAAGAAAAATCCAAAAGGCTTAAATGAAAATATTGAAGTAGCAAGACGTGGTGGTAAAATTGCTGGTAATGCCAGAGAAGACTTAGAAAAAGAAATTGGTGAAAGTGTAGTTACTAGTAATAATGCGCTAAACTACGAATATGTAGATGAAAAAGAAATTGAAATGAAATAAGTTATATTTTAATTATTATGGAGTAAGTAGTATGGAAAATAAAATAATAAGTAATAAAGCACAATGTAAAAAATGTAAAGATATTATTGAGTCAAAAGATACTAATGATTTAAAAAGATGTACTTGTGGCAGCATAGTAGTAGATGGTGGTCTAGAATATATTAAAAGAATAGGGAATCCAGATGATGTTATAGAGTTATCTGAATATGAGAAAGAAAATTCCAATCACTTATTATCTAGCCCTTTGAATTCAAATGTTATAAAAAATGATTTTCCTATAGTTAAAATTCCTTCACCATTATCCATATCAAATAGTTTTAGTAAAAATTTATTACCAGCAATAAAAATAAATAATTATTTTAGTGATTTAATTAATACTAATTTATCTTCTTCACTACAAAAGTTTTCAGAATCAATTTTAGAGAGTATAAAACCTAGTTATTTTGATTTTAATCATAGATTAGTGGAAACAATGAAACCAATTATTTCTATGCAAAACGAACTGATTTCTAGCATAGTAAAACAGATGAATCCAATGCAAGAAATTGCAAAAAAACTTTCAGAAGCTTTAAAACCGATTACATCACAAGTAATTGATAGATTACCTAAAATGACATCATATTTTGATGAATTATCAAAGAGTTTGGAAAAAGCGAGGGAAAATCCAGATAGTTTGCTAAATTGGATAGAATATTCAGAAAAGTTAAGTGAATATATTTGGACTATCCCTTATGACATTTCTTCTGACGAATTAAAAAGCCTGACAACCATAGTCATTTCAGAAAAAGAATTTGATAAATATATGTTAAAGTATTTTGATAAAGCAAAACTTGAAAAATTGTTTAATGAATTATTATTCAAAATTCCATATAGACATAAAACAATATTAAAACAAATAAAAAATTCGTTTTATCAGAGGGATTATGCGTTGGCTAATACAGGAATATTATCAGTAATAGATGAATTATGCTCGCAATTTTTATCAGATAAGGGTTGCTTAAAAAGAAAAGATATAATGCTACCTATAGTAGAAATAATTGATAATACATCGGATGACAATTTTGAAGTAATTCCGATCTTAGTGCTAAATGATAATATTAATGTAATATATGAAACTGTTGATTTTAATAAAAGAATTAGAATTAAAACAAATAAAAAAGTTAGAAGAAATCCTAGTCAACATGGGAAATATTTTTCGAATAGAAAGATAGATACAATAATGTTATTGAATACTGTTTATTACTTACTAATAGTTATGGATACATATAAACAATATGTAGGAAATATTATTTATGTAAAAAATTCTGTTGAGCTTAGTTTTGCGAATACCACATATAGCAATGAGATAAAAAGATTTTATATTAGAAAAAAATATGTAAGAAAAAATAGAAAATAGTTACACAATGACTATCACCAGGAGGCGAGTTTACTTACCATTGTTAGATTTAATTGGGTATTTAGACAGCTATATTTAAACGAAATAAATTTATTGATAAATTATACTAAAATTAAGCTTTTGGGCTAAATAAAGGCATAAAATAAAGGATTTTTCATATATTTCACTTCAAATGTTAAAAAATGGCAATTTTTGCTGTATAATGTAGTTAAGAATAGCAGTATCATTCTTTTTTAAGATGGATACTGCTTATTTTTTGAAGTAGAGGTGTAAAGTAATATGAAAATTATAAATATTAAAATTCATAATTTTAGAGGTTTAGATATTGAATGTAATGGTTTGGATGATAAAACTTTATTTATTGGACAAAACGATTCAGGAAAAAGTAATATATGTAGTGCAATTTTAAAAGTTTTTACGTTAGACAGAAGAAGAAAGCCTTTAATTAGTAGTGATTCAACATTTGGGAATAATTTAGATATTGAATTTGATTTTAAATTAGATTTAGAAGGTTTAAATAGAGAACAATTAGGGTTATTGCAAGACTGGATATATCAAGATGAAGGCAAGTATTTTATGGATGTGTGGATGAATTGTAAATATAATACTGATACTATGCAATATGAAGATGAATTAAGATTTGGTAAAAAAGATGGAGATAATGCTGTAATTCCAACAAGTAATCAAAATAAGTTAGATAAAGTCTTATCTGTCGTATATATAAATCCAACATATGATTTAGTAAGTGAAAAGAAAAATTATTTTAGTTATAAAGAAATTAAAAAAGTAGAAAATCAACAAGCTTTAGGTGTTAGCATACAAAACACTATCTCTGATTTACAAAGAGCAGTAAAAGAAGAAACTTTATTTCAAGATGTAATTTCGGATTTAAATGATCTTGGTGATTTTGGGTTAATCTTTGATGGGATGAGGTTTGAATTATCACCTAATATAAAGGTGGAAAGTATTTTTAATTCTTTAGATATACTAAATTTTAATAATAGTGGTAACCAAATTGATTATATTGGAGATGGAAAATCTAAAGTTTTATCAATGATATTAAAAGCTAAAACGATAGATAATAATAAATGTAAAATATTTATTGTAGAGGAACCAGAAAATCATCTTTATGTATTACTACAAAAGTACTATTTATCAGCTCTATTATCACTTTCTCCACATCAAATGATTATAACAACTCATTCTCCATTTATCGTGGATTTTGAAAAAATAAATCATATTTTTAAAGTCTCTAAAATATATGATGAAGATGGTATATTAGTTAATCATATTAATTCATTTAATGTTGATAATGATGATTTTAAAGAGTTTGGATATTTAATTAATACAGAAATTTCTGAAATGATTTATTATGATACTGTTGTTTTACTAGAGGGTTATTCAGAAAAATATTTTTACAATTTACTTTCAATCAAAGATAATAATTTTCATAGATATTTAACAAGGCATAGAATTGGGTTATATTCTATAGGAAATATTGCTTTTGAAAAAACTAAGTTACTATTGGAATCATTGGGAATTAATGTATATATAAAAACTGATAATGATATTACAAATGTAAAAAATAGTACTAAATATAGGTATACCGGTTTAAAAAGAGCATATAAATATTTAAGTCAAGATAATAAGAATATGATTTTATCACTTCTTTCAGTAAATGATGAAGAATCATTATTACAGGCATTAACTTGTGCTGAAGGGGAAAGAACTATTCCTTTAATTGAAGAAAAAATGCCAGAAATAATTGAAATATGTAAGAAAGATAAAGTTTTATTTTCTGATCATCACGATGGATTTGAAAAGGATTTTTTGGATTATTTATCAATTTCTGAGCCTCAATATTCAGAAGATTTTAAATATTTAAAATCAGCAAAATTAAAAAATTTACATGAATATATAACAGAAAATAATATAGATATAACGATTAATGAAACAAATAAAAATTCAATTTTGTTAGGGTTTGTGAATACAGATGAAATATTTGAATAAAGAAGTTATAGAGCAATTAAATTATCAACAGCAGTCTATTATTGATTCGACAGAAGAATTAATTATGGTTGAAGCCTGTCCTGGAGCTGGGAAAACATATACTATAGTTAATAAAATTCAAAAAGAAATTATAAATTCAGATGTTGGAATTATAGCATGTTCATTTACCAATGAAGCTTCTGATGAACTTCGTAAAAGAATATCAAAGAAAGTTGATGTATCAAATTGCTTCATAGGAACAATTGATTCTTTTATATTATCTGAAATTGTTGGGAAGTTTATTAATCGTTATTTAAAAAAGCTAGATAAAAATTATGAAAGAGTGGAAATAAATAATGTTGTATTTCCATCGAATCCACGCTTAGTTAATGAGTTAACTAGATTCTTTAATAGGAGAGAGGAAATATCGTCTTATTTTCGAGCATGGATGAATAATCTTTTCAAAGGAACATATGAAATTTCATTTCCTAGTTATTTGCTTGCAACTAATATTATTAATTCTATATATTTTAGTTCTTTGTATACTACAAAATATTCGACTATATATATTGATGAAGCACAAGATTTAAATTATTTTCAACACCTGTTTATAAAAAAACTAAGAGAAAAAACTGGAATAAACGTTGTAATGGTTGGTGATTCTAACCAATCAATTTATCAATTTAGAGGGGCAAATCCTTCACTATTTAAACAATTAGAGCAAATGGGATATAAAAAATATAGTATAAATGTTAGTGTACGTTGTCATCCAAGTATTTCATATTATGCTAATAAGTTAGTTGAGAAAGAAACTCCTTTAATAACACCTTTGGAAAACAGAGTTAAATATATATATGAAATTAATATTGATTTTTTATCTTCATTAGCAGATGGATTTTTTATCATTTGTGAGACAAATGATTTGGCTAAAAAATTGTATGAAAATTTTAAAGATAATATAGAAATATATTATGTAAAAGCATTAGATATTACTGATGATGAATATAATGTCCATAGAGATTTAATTGATAAAATTTTAAAATATTTTTATAATTATAATAATATTAATCCTAAAAAAATATATTCTAAAGAAGATTATTATAATTTTTTATTAAATATTAATCCTCGAATAAAAGAAAGTGAAATTAATGTTGATGGTGCAAATGTTAAAAAATATATTATAAAAATAATGTCTATATTAGGCATTACATTAAATGATAGTATATTAAATGATATAGAGGAAAAATTAAAAGATGATGTATACAAATATTATTATTTAGCGACCGAAAGAAATAATAGAGTTATGACAATACATGCATCAAAAGGCTTGGAAAGTAATAATGTAATTGTATGCTTAGAAAACAGATTTAATTTTGATGGGGAATATAAAAATAAATTGTTTGTTGCAATTACAAGAGCTATAGATAATGTATATTTATTTCCAACAAATAATTTTGCTCATATCGAAAAAATATATTCTATTATTCCTATGCATGGAGATAAGATAGAATGATATTAAAGAAGGTATTTTATAATAGTTTATGTAACAGGATATATTCATATATTTAATGAGGTAAAAATAAATTGTTGTTTAGATGAAGAAGATAAGAAATATGAAGAATATTGATAAAAAATTAATATGTAATTTGTTGTTAAAAGTAAAAAATGTTAAATTTATGATTATAATAACAAAAAACATAAAGAAATCAAAATTTTTAACTTGAAATCTTTATGCTTAACATTATACGTGGTATAATGAACTCACAGATAAATAGTAATTTGTTGAAATGGAGGAATGATTATGAAAAAGGCAATTTTAACTATTTTATTATGTGGAGTTATGGCATTGGGGA
>OLHG01000269.1_pt1 | contig 37363 bp, 34 predicted proteins | sample 1605971 | NCBI WGS metagenome assembly OLHG01 (sample SAMN03283289) | human gut metagenome | biome: human-associated habitat; material: feces | host: Homo sapiens | place: Peru | collected 2012 | reverse complement strand
TATAAGTGGAAAGAAATCAGATAATAGATTAGCACTCTTACTAACAACAGCGGTACTTAGTACTACCGTATCTCCATATCTAACAAGAACAGCACCATCAGCTTGTTTAGCAACTTGTCCATGTTCTACTACTATCTTTCTTCCATAAAAATCTAACTCAAATACTTTCTTATCCATATCTTCTACCTCCAATTTCAGTTATCTTTTTAAAATTAAAGGCACTCAAAAAAGAGTGCCTACTTTTAATAATTATTTTCTTAATCCTAATTTTGCAACTACATCTCTGTATCTCTTAACATCAGTCTTAACAAGATAATTTAACAAACTTCTTCTTTTACCAACTTTAATTAAAAGTCCTCTTTTAGAAGCTTTATCTTGTTTATTATTTTTAAGATGTTCAGTTAGAGCATTAATCTCATTAGTTAAAATTGCTATTTGAACTTCAGGAGAACCTGTATCTTTTTCATCTCTAGCAAAATCTTTAATAATCTTAGTCTTAACTTCTTTATTTAAAGCCATTATATTTTCCTCCTTATCTTATTTTCACCATTGGCCTAGTTATGGTAAGAGGTACCAATAACAAAGCACAAGGAACATATTAATAATACAATATATTTTATCTTTTGTAAAGTAATTTATGATAATTTAACAATTTATTTCAAATATTTATCTATAATATTATTAAATATTTCTTCATCTATAGGTTTTAATACAATATCACTAAAACCATATTCTTTATAACTATCTTTATATTCATTATTCTTGGTAAGTAATATAACCTTAGTATTAAAAGATTTAATCACAAGTAATTTCTTCATAATAATGAGTCCACTAAGAGGTTTAATATCATCATCAAGTAATATTAAATCATATCTTTTATTACCCCTTATTTTATCTAAAGCCTCTTTACCCAGTTCTATTATCTCTAAATCAACTTCTTTGTTTTTAAGTAATTTATTAATTAATTTACCATCACTACCAACATATAAAATATCTTTTTTATCAATTCTCTTTTCATATTCATCTAATTTATTATTATCTATTACTAATTTTTGATCTAATATAATTTTCATATTAGTACCCTTACCATATGTACTATTAGGAATAATAGTACCACCCATCATAGTAATAATCTTCTTAACATTATATAAAGTATCATTTAAATCATAATTATCTTCTTTATAATCTTTTTTATTAACAAATAAACTACCAAGTTTTTCACTATCAATACCAATACCAGAATCCTCTATATTAATAATAAGTCTAACCATATCATTCTTAGTAATAGTATTAACATCTAACTCAACATATCCATTATCAGTATACTTAACACTATTATCAAGTAAAATATCTAATATTTTCTTTAAATTAATACCATCGCCATATAAATACTTAGGAATATCACTAGATATATTACTCCTAAAAGAAATATTCTTACTATTACATTTTTTCTTATATATACTAATTAAACTATCTAATATTAATCTAATATTATATTTCTCATCATACACCCTAATACTAGCCCCATCCATATTAGAAACATCTAATATTTCATTAGTCATTGTTGTAAATCTAGCAGTACTACCCTTTATCTCTCTAGCAGAATTATCAATAACTTCTATATCAATCTTTTTATTATCAGTCTCATCTAAAATAATATCTGCTTCTTTATTTATATTCCTAGTAATACCTCTAATCTCATTAGTCATATTATACAAAAACATTGTCTTCTCTTCATTAGCATTATCACTAATTTCTTTAGCTCTATGTATTTCTTCAATTACCTTCATATCAGGATTTTCGATAGTAAAATACATAACAATAGTTACAAGCACTTCAAGTGGACTAACTAAAAACAATTCAGGATACTTAATCTGAAGGAATAAAGAAATACCACCAAGTACAAGAAATACAAACATTGGAATATATTTTTTATTACTAAGTTTTTTAATATTTATAATAGAATTAATTATAATAACTATAACTGCCAATACAGCAATCAAATAAGTAAAATTAACAGCCATACCACTAGTATACATAATATTATCTTTATAATAATAATCTATTGGTAATACTGATATTAAAAACACTATTGTCAAATAAACAAACCAAAATATTTTATATATTTTTTTAGCTTCAAAATCAAAAGATATTGAAACAACATATAACATAAAGAATAATATCCAGCTATCTAAAGATATCAAATATAAAACATTAATAATTCTTGTAACATATGGTATATTACTAATATTAATAATAGAAAAATATCCAAATAATCCAAGTAATAATTCTAAAAATGTTGATACAAGAAGTAAACTATATATTTTATTTTCCCTCGTCTTAATTCTCTTATTTTTAAAATATATAATTATAATAAGTAACGTATAAACAACCCCTGAAAATGTTAACCCCAAATTAAAATTCATTTTACTACCACCTTTTTATTTTTTTATTAAAGTTTTATTCTTATTAGGTACAATTACATCATAGTAATCAAGCCCCATATTTGTCTCATGACAAACTATACTAATCTCACTTCCATTAATACCATCCTCTTTTATTTTTTTGTAATCTTTCTTCAACGCGGATGTATATGGTAATTCATTTACTACTTTCCATCTAGTAGGTATATCACGAAATGACATATTTTTATTACTTAAAATATAATTATCAATAATGCTACTTATAATATCTTTTATATCAATACCTTTACTATTCTTAGATAAGATAACATATATAAGTGGCATTGCTCCAAATTTTGTTTTATCATAATATTCAGATACCATAGCATCATCTATAAATGGTGAACTAGTAATAGCATTCTCTAACACACAAGGATATACTTTATAACCATCATATCTACATATCATACCACTTGCTCTACCTTCAAAAAAGTATTCTCCTCTTGCATTTTTTCTCATTATATCGCCAGTATCTATATATTCTCTTCCATTAATATTTAATACTTCGTGTAATACCTTACCATCAAACTCACATATTGGATTACTACCCTTACTATAATATAAATTACCACTTTCACCTGTAGATACTTCTTTCATAGTATCAGGATTAATAATAATACCACTACCACCAGGTAAATCAAATCCACAACTACCAGGAGTAGACATAAAAGGATCCTCTAATATACAAGTACCATTAAATTCACTCATTCCATAACCAGTTCTAAGTAGACATTTAGCATTATGAGCTACCAAAAATCTATTTATATTAGCCACTTGAGTTATTGTAAGACTTCCACCACCATAAACAGCTTCATATAAGAAAGATAAATCAGCATCTTTGTACCTATCATCACCTATTAATCTAAGCCAAAAAGATGGTGAACCAAATAAACAATTAGCCTTAGTATCAAGTAAAATATCAATAATATTCTCTTGAAAAAATATTGGTATTTCTATCATTTCTAATCCTAAACTATGTCCTAAATGCATTGAATCAGAAAAACCAAATTGAGCAAAACCAGGAAGTACATGTAAAAATGTCTTAACATTACTATAATCTACGTCTGATATTTGATGTTGAAAAGCAATAAAGTTAACATTTTCATTACTTGAAGGAATAGTCTTTGGTATACCAGTGGTTCCTGAAGAATGACATATTGTAGCAATTTCATTTTCAGTATATGGATTAGTATAACTTAACTGATATCTACTTTCTCTAAGAAATCTATTTACATTAAGAATATTAATACCACCATACAAAGTACTTACATTCTTAACAACATCTTCATCTTTACATTTCATTTTATATAAAGCACTTTCAATCAAAGGTAAAGAATCAGTAATCTTAGTAATTAATACCTTATCAATATTAAGTTCATTATATATATACTCCTCAATAGGTTTAACTCCAGTTTCATATACCTTATCAAAACATACAATAGCTTTTATTTTTTCTTTTTCTAAAAAATATTTCATTCTATCTTCTTTACTAGTAGGATCAATATTATCTGAAATGGCTCCTATTTTATTCAATGCATAAATAATAATTGTAGATTCAGGCAAATTAGGAAGTAATAATGCTACTCTATCACCTTTACCTATTCCCATTCCTATAAATCCTTTAGCATATCTATCAATTAGTTCAATAAATTCACCATAAGTATATCTTTTTCTTCCAAATCTAAAAGCAAAATTATTCAAATTATTCTTATTACATTCTCTAACATATTGATACATTGTATACTTAGGAACATTATTCTTAATAATATCAAAACTATTACTAGGATTAGTTCTTATTTCTTTCTTAATTTCTTCTATATTCTCAATTAAACTCACTAACATCATCCCCCAGACAACATTTCTCATAAAATCACAAATATTATATCACAAATGGCAAAAAGAAAAAAATGTACTATTTGTATACATTTTTTACCATTATTTTCTATTTTTAGTTTACTATAAGTTAACTATCGTGTTTATCTATTCTCCCTTTAAAAAGTTCATAACCAAATCTACAAGTACTTCTTTTTCTTTTGGATCAGATTGTGCAATTAGTATAGTAACAGCTACTAAAGTATTATTATCTATAACCATACCCTTTTCATTATATAATAGTCCATAATAATTTAAAAAGTATATAAATAAAGTTGCCGCTATTCTTTTATTGCCATCAATAAAAACATGATTCTTAGTAACCAAATATAACATATTTGCAGCCTTTTCTTCTACTGTAGAATATAAATCACTACCATCAAAAGTACTATATATATCATTGATTATTCCTTTTAAACCATTATTTCTCTCTAAAGCAAACAAATCACTATAATTATTAAACCTCAGTGTATTAATAATATTAATACATTCCTCATAAGTAATCTTTTTATTATTTTTTGTACCTTTAGGTTTAGATACTTTCTTATAATCATATTTATCAAGTAAATTTAAAGCATTAGAATACTTATTTATAACTTTTATAATACTTTGTGCTTCATTAGCACTAAGTTCACCATCTATTCTTCCAGCAATATCAAGTAATTTAATTGTTTTTTCTAAATATTCTAGTCTCTTATTATTTACAGCATATCCCTTAATTAAATAATCCTTTATAATTTTATTAGCCCATTTCCTAAATACAATACCATTCTTACTTTTAACTCTATAACCAACACTAATAATCATATCAAGATTATAGTACTCTATATTTCTAGTAATATTTCGATTCCCCTCTTTTTGAACTGTCGCAAAATTTGCGACAGTTGAATTATACAATTTTTTTCAGTTATTGCAAATTTTGCAATAACTGAACTATTCAAACTTTTTCAATATATTTTTAGTAAGTACCATTAACAAACACTTTTATTTTCAAAATATGTAGATAATTTTTTTATATCATTATAATCAAAGAAACCACATATAATTCCTAAATTCTATCCCTAATAAGTATTAACTTATTATTAAAATATTGTCAGAAATATTTTAAATAATAATTTTAAATTACCTCCCCAAAAAACATTCATTTCAAAGACCATAGACTTTGAAATGCCATAACAAGACTATATTATTATAGGCTTGTTAGGGAATAAATAAATATTACTTTTTAATCCCTAAATATTCATAAGTTTTATCAGTAACCATTCTACCTCTAGTAGTTCTCTTTAGATAACCATGTTGTAATAAATAAGGCTCATATACATCCTCAATAGTAGAAGCTTCTTCCCCAATAGAGGATGCTAAAGCCTCAAGGCCAACCGGTCCTCCATTAAATCTTTCAATAATTGCTGTTAATAGAAGTCTATCAGTCTCATCAAGACCAGTCTTATCAACCTTTAATCTATCTAAAGAAGTAGATAATATATCCTCATTAATAATACCATCGCCATATACCAAAGCAAAATCTCTTACTCTCTTAAATAATCTATTAGCAATTCTCGGAGTACCCCTACTTCTTCTTGCCAGTTCTCTCGCAGCATCATCAGTAATAGGAGTATCAAGTACTCTAGATGTTCTCTTAACAATACTATACAACTCATCTTCCGTATAATAATTAAGCTTAGCAATAATACCAAATCTATCTCTCAAAGGACTAGATAAATCCCCCGCTCTAGTAGTAGCTCCTACTAAAGTAAAATGTGGTAAATTAATCTTAATATTTCTTGAAGAACCCTCACTACCCACAACAATATCCAAATAAAAATCTTCCATTGCCGGATACAGTACCTCTTCAATATATCTAGGTATCCTATGTATTTCATCAATAAATAGAACATCCCCCTCTTCCAAAGTAGAAAGTATTGCTGCTAAATCGCCTGTCTTTTCAATAGAAGGTCCACTAGCAGTTTTAATATTAGTACCAAGTTCATTAGCAATAATATAAGCAAGAGTAGTCTTACCAAGTCCTGGAGGACCATATAACAAAATATGATCAAGACACTCTCCTCTCATAAGAGAAGACTTAATAAATACATTAAGATTCTCTTTAATCTCACTTTGACCAACATATTCATCTAAACTACTCGGTCTAATATTATTATCTCTATCTTCATCAAGTTCAATATTAGTTACTACTCTCTCTTCCATCATTATCCCCCTCCTTGTATATTGATGTATATAAATCCTTTTCCTCTTCTTTAGCCTCATTTAACATTTCAATACTAGGTAAATCATCTTTCGAAGCCATACCAAAATAATCCAAAAACTCATCAGTAGTTTTATACAAAATAGGTCTACCAGGAGCATCACTTCTACCACATTCCTTAATAAATCCCTTAGCTAGTAACCTTCTCATAACATAAGAAGAATCAACCCCTCTAAAAGAATCAACTTCTCCCCTAGTAATAGGTTCATTATAAGCAATAACCGCTAGTGTCTCAATAGCGGAATTAGATAAACTATTACTACTAGGACTTTCTAATAACTTCGTATAATATTCCTTATGTTCTTCCCTAGTAGTAAGTTTAATAGTATTACCCAAAAAATTAATTCTAAGCCCCCTCTTATTATCATCATAATAATTCTTTAAATTAAGTACTTCTCTCTTTGCAGTCTCTTCATCAATATTTAATATATTCATAATATCTTTTATAGTAAGACCAATATCTCCTTGTACATATAAAAGACCCTCTATAATTGCATCCATATTCTACCTCAATTCTACAAGTATTTTATCAAAATTCTTATCTTGTTTAATAATAACCTCTTTTTCCTTAACCATTTCTAATATTCCTAAAAAAGTAACTACTAAATAAGGCCTATTATATTCTTCAATAAATTCTTCTAAGTAAGCCTTTCTCTTATTATGTAAAATATTTCTAATACTCTTCTTTCTATCTCTTACTGAATATTCCTTATTAGTAACCGTTGTATTAAGAGGTTTCTCTTTCTCTTTTCTTTCTAAAAACTTCTTAAAAGCCTCAAGTAAATCATTACTAGATAATACACCATATTCATGATTATCCGTATATTCACTTACCTTCTCAGGACTCTTAATATAAATATTTTTCCTATCCTCTTCTAATTTCTTAAAAGTAGGAGTAAGTTCTTTATATTTTTTATATTCTATCAATTTATTAATTAAATTCTCTCTAGTAAGTTCTTCATCTACCTCTTCATCATTATCATTCTTTACCTTAGGTAATAATGACTTAGACTTAATATACATAAGTTCTGAAGCCATAACTAAATAAGAAGAAGATACATTAATATTAAGTTCATCTTGTTTTCTAATATAATCTAAATACTTTTCAGTAATTTCATCTATCTTAATATCACATATATCTATATTAGATTCTTTTACTAAGTGAAGAAGTAAATCTAAAGGTCCTTCAAAATTATCAATAGAAATATAATCCATATATCTAACACCATCCTAACTAATTATATCAAATAAACTAACATAAGTAAATTAATTTCTTTCTCCTTTCACTAAAAGCCAAGGTCTTTTAGTGTTATTTTAAGCCTTATTCTAAGTCTTAAAATAAAACATTTACATATCAATCATATATAAGCCATAATTTTTATATAATGTAACCTATTTAGTTACATATTTTACCATCTTTTTATATTATACTCCTATTAGAGGGTGATTTTATGGATAAAGAAGTACAAGAATTAGTAACAGAGCTAATTAATTATGATAGTAAAGAAGACTTATCATGGTTACAAGTGCTAAAAAATCTCTTAAAAGAAAGAAATTTAGAGTACAATGATGAAATATTAAAAAAAGTAACTAAAGAAATAACAAAAGCCGGCTACGACATTATAACCAAACCATTCAAGTTAGAAAGATACAAATAGACCTTAGGACAAACCTAAGGTCTTTATTTTATCTATATAGTACTTTCAAATAGTGGTAATATTTCTTTAAGTTTTTCCTCACCAGTTACTTCAGTAATAACTTTATTATTATCCTTTTCAGTAACAACCACCAATTTATAATCATTTTCTATATCAGTTTCACTCTCATTAACTTTAGCAATATAATAATAATCAGTATCTTGATAATTAACTTTATCTAATACTAAGTATTCTTCTCCATTTTCAAGTATAATTACTTTATTAATATTTAACATAACATAATCTCCTTTAGTTATTATTTAATTCTGGGAATCCAAAATTATCATTACTAGATAATCCATCATTTATTGGAATATTTATATTTGGAAAAGAACTAGTTTCCATCTTCTCATCAGATACTGGTATCCAGAAAGAATTGTTATTTATATTATTATTAACATCATTATTATTAGCAGTAGTAGTACTATTACTTGGTGTATTAAAAGCATCTATATTAGTATCTAAATTATTTGGAGTATTATCTCCTAATTTAGGTTTAATATTCTCCCATAAAGGAACAGCACTTACTATTTTATCTTCCTCTTTATTTTCACTAGAAGTAGGTATATTCCATACTGGAGGTTTTACTTTAGGTTCCTCAATTACAGGTTCTTCCCACTTAGGCATTTCCCACATTGGAGTAGCTGGAGTATCATCTTTCTTTTCTTCTACTTTAGTTTCTTCAGGAATACTAGGTACTTCTAAAGATGGTTCTTCACTCTTCTCAGGTACTACAGATTCATCCTTCTTAGTATCAGATAATATTTCATCAAAAGATACAGGTTTAGGATTCAATTTCTTATTAACCTTTTCTCTAACAGCCTCACCTTTTAACTTAGCAAGACCTAAATTAAGAGTAAGTGGAGCATCTCTAACATCTTTTATTCTATAAGGATCTATAACTTCCTTAACAATAGGTTCCTCTTCTTGAAGTTCTTCCTCTTTTGCTTCTTCTTTAATCTCATCAGAAGTATCCTCTTTAGATTCCCCATCATTACCATATTCATCACTATCATAAGTGTCAATTAAATTAAATTCTCTAAGTATGGCAAGTATCTCTACTGAATTATTATCATGTTCTAATTCATCAAGTCTACTTTCCTTAAATTCAATTCTACTAGTATAATTAGAAATATTGTCAAGTACTTCTTTTTCTTTATCAGTAACACTAATTTGTTCTAATACTTTTTTTTCAAAAGAAGTTAATTCATCAATATCAGTAATAGATAAGTCTTCTCTTAAGTTTTTTCTCTCATCAAGTATTTCTTCAATATTATCTCTTTTTGTAAAGATACCATTAAAATCATCCTCAAAAGTATTAACAAGTTTATATAACTTTAAGAATAATTCTTTATTCTTAATAACAAAGTAACTCTTTTCTGCTTCATCTACATATGAAGAATAATCATCCTCTAAACCACTAGTAATTAGGTTCTTAACACTATCTCTAGTAACATCAAGAGTCTCCTTACTTTCCTTAACCAAAGATTTAATATTATTAAGTTCTTCATCAATATTATCTTCAGTAATATTATTATAAGCATTATCTTCTTTAATTACTTTCATAAACTCAGAATACAAATCATCTTCCATAATTTGATTCTTACCTTTATAATCTTCTTTCTTCTCTTCTTCTTCACTTAATAGTACTTTTAACTTAGATATACTATCATGAACGCTTTCTATCTCACTAGTAGTTTCTAAATATCTATTAATTAAACCAAGTCTTTCTCTTTTTTCATCTAATTCTTTATCAGATATAACTATTTGAAGTCCAGATATATAATCTCCAGTAGCCAAATAATATCTATCTTCTAAATCATTTCTCTTTTCTAATCTATCCTCAAGTAATTTAATTAATTTTTCTAATCTATCTTTTTCTTCCTCAATAGTTTTTGAAGGTGTTATTAAAGGTCTAACTTCTTTTTCAAATTCTTCATTATAAATATTATCTATTTTCTTTGCATATTTTTCATAGTTAATAAGTACATCACTAGGAGTCTTAACTTTCTTTTCTCTATCTAATTTAATACGCATTTCAAATATCTTACATAGATTTTCAAAAGATCTTACATTGTTTCCTTCCATAATATTTCACCTTCCTTTTTATTCATATCAGGAAATGCCAAATCATCTACCTTACTACTTCCTAGTATCTCTGGCTTCAAATTATTATTTCCAATTACAGGTATTGTACTCTTATTAATGTTACCACTAGTACCAGTACTCTTCCAAATAATATTTTTATTATTTTCTAATAAATCATATATACTACCTGATTTTTTACTCTTTTCTTCTTTTTTATCTTCAATATTAAGTTCTACTTTATTATCTTCTTCTTTAAATAAATCTTTTACTTCTTCTTTTGGAATCTCTTTTGGAGCTTCTTTTGGAACAAAGTCTGATACTCTAGGTAAGTCACTAACTCTATCAGGAACTTCTTTTCTTATAGGTTCTTCTCTTATTTCCTTCTTAGGTTCTACTGGTGGTTCCCATAAAGGCATTTCTTCTTTACTTTCCTCTATTATAGGTTCTTTTTTAACCAAATTATCTACTTTATTAGGAACTATCTTAGTTTTACCAAACAACTCATCAGTATCAAAGTCATTATCTAAATCCAAATTATCAAAAGTTTTATTCTTTAATGGATTAGGTATAGGCTTCTTTACTTCTTCTTTTTCTTCTTCATTAATTGGACTAATAACAGTTTCATCTTGTAATTTCTTTAGTCTCTCAGTACTTGCTAATTGTTCTTTTAACCTTGCTTCTTCGATTAACTTCTGTCTTCTTACTCTCGCAGCCTCTATCTTTTGTTCTTCAGCAATTCTCTTTTGTCTTTCATTATATTCATTTCTCTTAGCAAGTCTTACTCTTTCTTCTTTAATTCTATCTTCATTTCTAATAAGTTCACTAAGCACTAATTTAAACTCTTTAGAATTATTTTCTTCATCAATATCATATAAAATCTTATTCATAGTTTCTCTTTCTTCTTTTAACTTTTCATAAGTTTCTATATCTCTTTGTTCTAACTTAATAGTATTATATTGTTTAGATAGTTCGTCATATAATCTCTTATAAAGTTCACTCTCATCAATATTTTTAAATATCTCATCTATTTTTTCTCTCTTAGTAAGTAACTCTTCATAACTAGAAGTCATCTTATCATATATATCAATTAACTTTAATATATTTAATTCTTCATTATATTTAGAATATTCTATTGTAACTTCTGATAATAAACTATCACATTCAATTATATAAGAAGAATCTCCTAGTGATCTAGCACTCTTTAAATTATCTTTAGCCATATCAAGAGCATACTTTAAAGATTCCTGCTTCTTAGTAATATCACTTCTTTGATCTACTAAAGAATATAGATTAAGTTCCTCTAAAACATTATCTATCTTCTTAATCATCTTATTCTCTAAACTCTCATTAAGTCTAGTATTAGCCTTAACATTTCTTGAAGCCTCACTAATCTTAATATCAAGTGATTTCATCTCTTTAATTATCTTCTCTTGCTTAACTTTATTATCTTCATATTTTTCTATTATTCTAAGTCTATTCTTAAAGTCTAATAATTTATCTTCTCCAAGAAAAGTAGTTAACTCTACTAAAGAACCAGTTATTCTTTTATGTTTTAATTTTCTCTCTTCTAAATATTTTTTTCTATCTTCAATTAAAGATATAATATTTCTAAGACGAGCCTTCTCTTCAGAAAATAGCTTTGGTTCTTCACTAAGAAGAGTCATATACTCTTCTTCATATTCAGTATTAGTCTCTAATAATATTTGCTTTTCTATTTTATCTAACTGATCACAAATTCTCTCTCTCTGAAGATCATCATTAGTTAACTCTAGACTACTTAAAAACATATCATATTGTTTTAATCTTCTTACTACTTCTCTATTAGTATAGTTCACACTAAACCACCTCTAGTATAATTATAATTTTTTTTGCATTTTTTGTCAATTAATATAACAAATTTTACATATAAATTAAAGAAAAAATAATACTAACTCCTCATTAATATTATCATAATTATCATATCTTATATACCCATATCATAATAACTGAATCAATTTAAGTATATATTTATTACTTATACATAATAGATTTTATTTTGAGACTAAACTTAGGCTCAAAATAACACTCTAAGACTTTGGCTTAGAGTGAACATAATAAAAAAATAATTATAATCTCATAATAATATACCATAATAATATTAGGTGAATTAGTTATGAATAACAAAATAATAAAAAAATTAAAAGAAGATACCAGTACCAGTAGTTATATCATATATAGAGAAAAATACATAAAAAATATCAAAATAAATTTAATATATCACGAAGCTTTAACCGATCAAGAAAAAATGTCCAATTTCATCTATCGTAGTCTAGACTATATCGAAAAAATATATAACGATAAAGATTCCTTATATGACACTATAAAAAACAATATAAGTAATATCAAAATAAAAGAAGTAAAAAATTACCAAGATATCTGCAAATACCTAAATAATGGTTTCTTAATTCTTTTAATCGAAGATGACTATTCATTAGCCCTTGAAGTCAAAAAGAATCTCTCTAGAAGTATCGATAAAGCCATTACAGAAACCACTGTTCGTGGTCCAATGGACTCTTTTACTGAGAATATAGAAACAAATATTGGCCTAATAAAAAGAAGAATAAAATCCAACAAACTATGGAATACCGATATAGAACTAGGTAAATATACCAAAAACAAAGTAAGTATCCTCTTCATCGACGGTATCATAGATAATAAACTAAAAGACTATATCATAGATAAACTAAATAATATTGATATAGATAATGTAACAGATTCAGGTACCCTAAAACACTTAATAGAAAAAGAAACAAAAACAATATTTCCCACTATTATGACTACCGAAAGGCCAGATAAAGTAGTAAGTAGTCTATTAAATGGTAGATTAGTAATAATCATAGATAACTGCCCATTTGTCCTAATATTGCCTGTCTTTTTAAACGATTACTTTCTATCTCAAGATGATAAAGACTATAAAACCTATAGTGGTACTTTTATAAGAATATTAAGATATATAGCTTTCATAATTACTATTATGACTCCCGGTATATATATAGCCCTAACTACCTTCGATCAAGAAATGATACCTCTAGATCTACTAACAAGTTTTGCTTCCCAAAGAAGTACCGTACCCTTTCCCGCTATCTTCGAAGCCATATTAATGTTTTTATCATTTGAAATACTAAGAGAAAGTGATTATCGAATCCCCAATATATCCAACTCAGCCCTTTCCATAGTAGGAGCCCTAATCTTAGGAGAAGCCGCAGTTAATGCCGGTATCGTATCTCCAATTATGATTATAATCGTAGCCATTACCGCTATCAGTGCTTTAATAATAACCGAACCAGAACTCACTAATGCTGTTAAATGGTATAGAATTCTCTTCATGATCGGAGGTACTTCTATAGGAATGTTTGGTATCTTCATAGTCTTCATTATATTTATAACCAATCTATGTAATATAAACTCTTTTGGCTATTCTTATATGATGCCTTTCGTCAGTATAAATGCTGATATCAAAAATAGTCTAATAAAATTTCCATTACGAAATAGAACTAAAAGAAATAAATATCTAACAAACAATATAATTAGGGAGGTAAATCATGAAAAAAATTAAATATCTAAGTATATTATTAATAATGCCCCTATTAAGTGGCTGCTACAACTATAGAGAATTAAATGAACTAGCCATAACTACTGCCTTGAGTATCGATTATAGCGATAATAATTTCAATATAATTGTTGAAGTAATAAATCCTACCAAACAACAAGACGCTGCAAGTGCCAACAACTCTCCCTTTGTAAGTTATTATTCATCCGCTCCCACTCTACAGGAAGCCTTTCGTAATGTTGTTATTGACTCTCCTAGACAACTATACGCTGCACAGTTAGAACTTATTATTTTAAGTGAAGAAGCTGCTACTAATCATATGTCCGAAATATTAGAGTATTTCTCTAGAGAACCAGAATCTCGTACTGAAGTTAAATTTGTTATTGCAAGAGGTGATGATAGCACTAAGGCTGTTACTATTCAAACATTACTCACTAATTTTTCTTCCTCTAATATTAAACAGTCTCTAGAATTACAACAAAAAATACTTGGTTTAACTCCAGTATATACATTAAATGAACTACTAAATATGTATTTAGATCCAACACTTGAAATAAACTTACCTTCAATTATAGTATACGGTAATGCTGAAGAAGGAGACGAAAAAAAAAATATAACAACATCTACTCCTAAAGCACTGACCAAGATTGGTACTACTGCTATTTTCAAAGGAAAAGACTTTCTCGGATATTTAACTGAAGAAGAGTCAAAAGTACATAGTATAATTATTGGTAGTACTAAAGAAAGTATTATAAATTTAGATTATAAAGATAATTATAGTGTGTTTGAATTATACAAAATAGAGTCAGATATATCTCCTGATATTAAAGATAATAAAATAATATTAAATATATCTGGTAAAACAAGAATAAAAGAGTTTCACTCTAATACCAATATAACAAAATCAAAAGAAATAGATAGACTAAATAAAGAATTAAATAAACATATCGAAGATATTATCAAAAAAAACTTTAATAGTATGAGAGAAAAATATAATACCGATATATTTAGTTTTAGACAAAGTTTCTACAGAGGAAATCCTAAATATTATAATACCCACTATAAAGATACTTGGTATGAAAGTATCTTCCCTAATCTAACTCTAGAAGTAAAATCAAATATCAAACTATACGAAAAAGGTAATACTCTAGGAGGAATAGAATATGAAAATAAAAATAACTAACATTGAAATATCAAGTACTATGTTCTTACTCATCTTCTCATGTACCTTAGGCCTAGCCCCATTTATAAGTATCAAAATATCCGGTATTGATTCTTATTTTAGTGTCTTATTTGGCTCTATACTAGGTCTATTACCCCTATGTATAATATTATATCTATTTAACTATCAAATAGATAAACCCATAAATGAAAAAAACAAAATAATATTTGGTAAAACAGTAGGTACAATAATCAACTATCTAACTATTCCCTTTCTCTTTATATTAGGAATAACCTACCTATTCAATCTAGGTAACTTTGTCATATCCCAGTATCTAACCAATACCCCATTATTAATAATAATCATAGTAATAAGTTTAACATCACTATTCATAGCAAATAAAGGAATAAAAGTAATTACCAAAACCAGTTCCATATATAGTATAATAATCATCATAGTCTTCCTAATCGCCGTATTAGGGCTATCCAAAGAAATAAAACTAGATAACATAAAACCAATATTAGAGTTTGGATTAAAAAAGCCCCTAATTGCTGGACTAGTAAATACCCTAAGTTTTACTTCCCCTATTTATACCATACTATTTATACCAAAAAAAGAAATAGAAAACAATACCAAAACAAAAAAATATTTCATCATAACTTATCTAATAAGTATGATAATAATATTCACCATAGCCATAGTAACAAGTAGTATTCTAGGTAAATATCTTCTTCAAACATATCAGTATCCAATATATATAACCCTAAAAAGAATATCATTATTTAACTTTATCGATAGAATAGAAAACTTCCTATCATTCCAGTGGATATTATCAGGAATAACAGTAATAGCCATGACTATCTATTCAGTAAGTAAAAATATCAAAAATAAAGAAAGTAAACTAATAAATTTCATAATAACTATTCTAATGATTATATTATCATATCTCCTATTTAAAAACAATACTAGCTTCAATGAATATCTATATACAATATACCCATATTTACTACTACCAATACCTATAATTTATGTTATAATATTCATTGGAGCAGTAATCCAAAAAAAATATAAATAATAGTATAATATTAAAAATTAAACATATAATATTATTACAGTAGAATATAACTACTGTTTATATAAAGAGATTACTATACTAGTAGTCTCTTCTTTAGTATGAGGTATATTATGAATAGAGATTTAATAAAAATAGAAAGTGATGGCTATATATTAGAAGAAATAATTCCAAATAAAGAATTAATCTTCTATAAAAAAGATAATAGTAAAGTTGATATAGATATGTTTAGAATACTATACATGAAATATGCTTTTCAAAGAACACTTTTAAATGATGATTCTTCAGATAATGATATAAGGTTTACATATATTGATAATTATGTAAAAGTAAATTTAATATCATTTAAAAAGAGGATAAAATTATTTAAGGAGCCTATACAATAAAATTATAATATCATAATCTATTAGTGTGGAGTTGATACTTTATGATAGAATTTTTAAACGATGTAAGTCCAATCTTACTTGCTTTTATGGCTACTCTATTTACTTATAGTGTTACCGCTATTGGAGCTGCTCTTGTATTTGTATTTAAAAAAATAAATAAAAATGTTATGGATGCTATGCTTGGCTTTGCCGCCGGAGTAATGATTGCTGCCTCATACTTTTCACTATTATCACCCGCTAGAGACATGGCTGAAAACCTAAATATGAATGTAACCATTGTTCTATTTATTAGTTTCTTTAGTGGTGGTTTACTTCTATATATCGGAGATAAACTATTCAATCTATTTGATAAAAAGCTATCTAAAAAAACTAATAAAGAAAATAAAAATAATAGCTTTAAAAGATGCTTAATGTTAATAACATCCATAACACTACATAATATCCCTGAAGGACTTGCAGTTGGTGTTGCCTTTGGCTCAATAATATATGGTCTAGATGGAGCCACTTTATCATCAGCCCTATTATTAGCCTTAGGAATAGGTCTTCAAAACTTTCCCGAAGGAACCGCTGTTAGCGTACCCTTAAGAAGAGAAGGATTGAGTAGAAAGAAAGCCTTCTTCTATGGTCAGTTAAGTGGCATAGTAGAACCAATATCCGGTGTACTAGGAGCTCTTCTTGTACTAAAGGTACGACTACTTCTTCCTTATTTACTAAGTTTTGCTGCTGGAGCTATGATTTATGTTGTAGTACAGGAATTAATTCCTGAATCACAAACAAATAAGAGAAAAGAATTAATGGCCTTATTCACATTAATAGGATTCTCAGTAATGATGATATTAGATATAGCTTTAGGTTAAAAAAGAAAGTAACCATATTACCTTCTTTTTATTTATTACAATCACTAGTACAAATATTAGTTTTAGTATCCTCAAACATCTTAGCGAGTTTAGTCTTAAGCCCCTCTAAATCTTCATTCTCCCAGTATTCTTTAGGAGTTTTATATCCCTTAGTATCCGCAGCAGTTTCATCATCAAAACCAACAATTTCTCCATCTTTAACCGCTATTACTGAAGGAGCATAGATTCTCTTATTACCCTCTTCATCATATCTCAAATGATCTTTGAGTACTTCTACCAATTTTTTATAATTATCATTATTATCTTTTCTATCGTTTAATATATTATAGTAGTATACTTTTTCTACATCATTATCTTTAGCCACTTCATTTAGATAAGGCACATAAGCCGCACACCAAGGACATTCAGGAAAGCCTAAATAAACAACCCCAGTACCATGTTCTAAAATATTAATAATTTCATCAATACTTTTGTATGCAAACACATTATCTTCAGTAACACTACCATACTCTTCAGCAAACTTCTTACCATCAGTATCTTTATTCTTATTAATATATAAGTATCCAAAAACACCAAGCATTATAACCAAAACTACTCCTACTAAAATTATTATTTTCTTTTTCACTTTTTTCACCTCATAATAATCATAAACTATTTATAATTATTATACCACATAAACAAAGTTGAATTAACTAAACTTAAAGTTGAGTCTATGAACAGTTCCCATTTAAAGATAAAGGAACCTTATAAGTAGTTATCTTATTACTACTATCAGTAGCATTAATCTCTAGTAAAATATTACTACTCTCAATATTCTTACATTCCTTGCTAAAATTATCTATATTAAAATTAACATTCTTCAAAAAATCATTAAGTTTAATCAAAACATTATCATCATAATCATAACTACCAATCTTCTTTTTTATAGTACCACTTTCTTCATACAAACTACATTCAATCTTAGTATATAAATTATCATCAGTACCACCGCAATAATCAATATTAGATATATATAAATAAGAATTACTCTTATTATAAGCAATACTTCCTGATATCTCAAAATTTGAACAATTAGAAGTTAAAGTTCTAAAAGTAAAATTATCATCATGAAATACTATCAGTAAAATAACTCCTAGTACAATAAGAAAACCTATAATAGAACTAACAATAATTATTACTTTTTTATTATTTTTTTTATTACTTACTCTACCATCAAGTAAATCATTAATATTAATACCATAGTCATTACATATCTCTTTTAATAAAGCAATATCTGGAATATTCTTACCATTCTCCCATTTGCTGACAGCCTGATAAGTAACACCATATTTTAGAGCAAACTTCTCTTGTGTTAAACCACTTTTTTTACGAAGTTCTTTTATTAAATTACCAACTTTATTTTGATCCATCATATCACTTCCATACTTAAAATTATAATATAATTTCTATATAAATACAATAGAAAAAAGAGATAAATTACTATCCCTTTATTATAAATATTTTTTTAAATCCTCAATGTTTTTCTCTTGCACCTTAACATAAGTATCTACTATTTCCTTTACTTCTTTATCCATCTTTTTATCATTTAATATTCTTCTCCCCTCAAGTATTCCCATATTAGTACCCTTAAAGAGAAGCTCCGATATTTTAGCATCACTATCATCAGTCATAGTTCTCATCTCAATACCAAACCTAGTCATAGTCTTTTCCATCTTATTAGTCTCGTGTGGTTCATCATCACTATTATATTTAGAATAAATTTCATTAATATCTTCAGATATCTTTTTATACTCACTAGATTGTCTTTCAAGTAGTTTTTTAAATTTCTTATCCTTAACTTTATCTATTATATAACTAATAGCATCTATGCCCATACAAGCGCCCTTATTAATTTCATCTAATACATTAATATTCTCTTTCATATTTATTCACCAATAATATTATTAACAATAAATAGTAAAATATACAGTCCAATCTTGTAATTTAACAAATTAAATGATACAATTATGGCACAAGGAAAGGATATATATTATGACCTATGATGAAATAAAATACTATATTGATAATTTTTGCAAAGTTTTAAATATAAGCGACTATATTGGAATTATAGCTTATGGAAGTTATGTAAAAAGAACAAATACCGCCTTATCCGATTTAGATATTATGATAATAAAAAGTAACTATAACACTCAAGACTGTGGTAGTTTAAATATTGATGGAGTAAGAATAGAATATTTCATTCAGGACATAAAAAGAATTTATGAGTTAATAAAAAATGAAATTAAAAATAACGATCCATCACATCTAACAAAATTTGCAACATGTAAAATCATATATGATACAGATAATAAAGTAAAAGAATTAATAGATTATGCCCAAAAATTATATAGTGCAAAAATAAACACTTCATTTACCGACAGAGAAAAGTTTTCTATTTTTTCCATAAATAATAGAATTGAAGATTTGGAGTCATTACTTTATAGCGATAGTTTTTATTCAGTTTATTATATAACATTAGAAAAAATAAGAACTTTATATAGTAGAATAAATGGAATAATAGATCTACCCGCAACAAAAATAGAAAAAATTTATACAAATAATGAGTATGCACAAAAATATATTTCTTCTCCAATTCATCAATTGCCAGAACAGAATTTTATTGAAAAATATCTATTATGTTTAAAATTGAATAACAAAAATATTATGTTTGATAATCTAAAAAACTTATACTTCTTTTGCTTTCAAGGCTTAGACTTTAATCCAAATAATTTTTGTTTAAAATACACAAAAAAAGCACCATTTATAGTATAATCAAAACTTCTTATAAAAATCAATTTCGTTTGAAATTGATTTTTGTTTAATAGTGCAAGCTCATAAACCGGCGTCAAGAGGTTCGAGTGAATAAGTATTAAAAAAAGTCCAAATTTACTTTGAACTTCTTAATATACAATTTGGTGCGATATAAGAGCCTATTTTGAACATTTATATCTATAAAGAATAAACTAATAAATATCAGTTCTATATATAATATAACATAAATTTTTACTTTTTTTAACAAAATATCGTCAATTTATACAAAATAAATAGTTTTAATGATATAATTATATATGTGAGAAAATTAATTAAGGAGTGTAAAATGAGTAATATTATTAAAATAGATAATCTAAACAAAAGTTATGGAAGTATTAAAGCCGTTAATAATTTAAGTTTCCGAGTTAAAGATGGAGAATTATTTTCTTTTTTAGGAATAAATGGAGCTGGTAAAAGTACTACAATTAATATGATTTGTGGTGAGTTAAAAAAAGATTCAGGAACAATTTTAGTCTGTGATAAAGAAGTAGACAGTGATGATAAATATATTAAAAGAAAAATTGGTGTTGTCTTTCAAGAGTCATTATTAGATAAATCCCTAACGGTTTATGATAATTTAAAAATTAAGGCATCTCTTTATGGAATAACTGGAAATGATTTTGTAAAAAGATATAACGAATTATCAAAATTGTTTGATTTATACGAAATTGAAAGACAAACTATTTCACAATTATCAGGTGGGCAAAAAAGAAGAGTCGATATAGCTAGAGCAATGATACATAACCCTGAAATATTAATACTAGATGAGCCAACTACTGGTCTTGATCCTGGAACAAGAAAAAAAATATGGAAAGTTCTTAATTCATTAAGAAAGAATAGCAAACTGACTATTTTTCTAACTACTCACTATATGGAAGAAGCAGTAGACTCTGATTATATAGTTATATTAGACAAAGGCTCTATTGTAGCAGAAGGTACTCCTCTTGAATTAAAAAACAAATTTGCTTATGATATGATACTTATTTATAATATTGATGAAGATGAAATAAAAAAATTAAATAAACCATACACAAAAATAAGAGATGGGTTTAAAATAGAAATTAAAACATTAGAAGAAGCAACAGAATTAATCATAAAAAACAAGAGTTTATTTAAAGATTATGAAGTTGTTAAAGGAAAAATGGATGATGTTTTTCTTAATGCTACTGGATACGATTTGGAGGTAGAATAATGAGTCAACTTATTAATTTAACAAAAAGAAATATTAAAGTATATTTCTCTGACAAAGGAATGTTTTTTACTTCATTAATAACACCAATTATTTTGCTTGTATTATATGCAACTTTTTTAGCTAATGTTTATAGAGATAGTTTTTTATCGGCTATACCTGATGGTTTTGAATTATCAAATAAATTGATTAATGCTCTAGTAAGTGGTCAATTAATGTCTTCGTTACTTGCAGTAAGTTGTGTAACAGTAGCATTTACTTCAAATCTGCTTATGGTTCAAGATAAAGTCAATAATACAATTAAAGATATAAATGTAACACCAATAAGTAAATTTAAAATTGGACTAAGTTATGTACTTTCAACTTTCATATCAACACTAATTGTAAATATTGTTGTTGCAATAATATGCTTCATATATGTTTATTTTCAAGGGTGGTACATGAATATAAATGATGTTTTATTAATATTACTTGATGTATTATTATTAACTATTTTTGGAACAATTCTTTCGTCAGTCATGAACTTTAATCTTTCTACTCAAGGTCAGAGTACTGCTGTTGGAACAATGATAAGTGCTGGTTATGGATTTTTATGTGGAGCATATATGCCTTTATCATCTTTTAGTAAATCTTTACAAAATATATTATCATTTTTGCCTGGCACATATGCGACCTCATTATTTAGGAATCACTCTTTAAATGGACCTTTTAGAGAAATGCTAAGATTAAATATACCTGTTGATGTAATTGATGAATTAAAAAAAGCATTTGATTGCAAAATATCATTTTTTGATAATAATGTAACTATTAGTACAATGTACATTATTCTAATTTCAAGTATCATTATTTTAACTACTATTTTTATCATAATGAATAAATATAAAAAACAAAAATAGATGTCAAGTAAAATTTACCTTGACATCTTTTATTATTACAATGGTAAAGTTTGTTTATTATTTACCTTATTTTCAATATATTCTAAGTTATTAAATGATTTATTGTTTTTTAATAGTTCCATTTGTTTTCATGCTATATTATTTAATCTAATAAGTCTTTCATTTTGTGGTATTTTCATTTCTCTTTTGTTAAATAAATTATGTTTTCTCACAAATTATTGATTTGCTTTTCGTTCTTCAGGATCATAATCATGTTTGAAAGAAAATAAACTTAACACATTATTATTAAATAATTTTTCAACTATCTTTTGAATAAATTCAGGAAGTTTTTCAAACACTTGTGTCATTTGATATTTATATTCTAAACTTTTTTCATCCCAATATTCCATATTTCCAAGTTCGATAACTATTTCACAAGCAAGATCATGTTTTGCACCATTACTTATTTTATTAAAGTAGTTATCAATAGTTCTATCATCTCTAGTTTCTTTTTTAATGCCTCTTCAATATCAATTTCTTGCTTAATAATATTTACCATTAAATCATCCCTTTCTTTTACGCAACAAAAAATCAATTCCATTTCTAGAATTGATATTTATTAGTAAATTGAACCAAAGTTCAACTGGATTCTTTAATGGTGCGGGTGAAGGGACTTGAACCCCCACGGATGAACCACTAGATCCTAAGTCTAGCGCGTCTGCCAATTTCGCCACACCCGCATCAAAAAAATTATTTGGTGGACCCTGCAGGACTCGAACCTGCGACCGCCCGGTTATGAGCCGGATGCTCTAACCAACTGAGCTAAGGGTCCATCAGCATAAATAGTATATATTCAGTTGTTAGAGCATCCGCTCTCTGAATAACAAAATAAGTATACCATTTTTAAAGATTAGTGTCAACTATTAAAATAGTTTTTTTAACACTTTCACTACTAATTTATGCAAAAAAGAATAAAATTTACTATGAACAATCAAAATATTGAAGACAAATCATTAACTGCCCTAGCCTTTATAATAGGATTAGCTCTAATAGATAATTTAACAAGTACCGAGCAGAACGCTGTTGGTAACTGGATAATGCTAATAGCCCAAACTCTATGTACTAATGGAAGCTACACCTTTAACAGGGAATGGAAGTCCCATATAAATAATGGAAATACTCCAGTAACAAAAGATACTCTAGAAAAAGTTAGTGACATAATCAATAATACTATTAAAAAGAATACCTGAAATATCTTTTTAGTGATATCTTTGTTTCTTCACGCTTCACTAAAAATTTATCAATATCATTGAAAGTATCTTCGGAGTCACAATTTATATTCTTAAAGATATTAAACCACCTAGATAACACATACATAAATATATTAGTTTAAGACTTATCTTGCATAAGGCTTAAACTAACACTTTGAGATTACAAGCTCAAAGTGCATAAAGAAAAAGAACTAAGATAACTATTATATCTAAGTTCTTTTAATATAATTATTTACTAGCTTTAATAGCGGCTTGAGCAGCAGCAAGTCTAGCAATAGGAACTCTATATGGTGAGCAAGAAACATATGTTAATCCTATATTATGACAGAATTCAACACTAGATGGATCCCCACCATGTTCACCACAAATACCAAGTTTAATATTAGGTCTTGTAGCCTTACCTTTTTCAGCAGCCATTTTAACTAGTTGTCCAACACCTACTTGATCTAATCTAGCAAATGGATCTTGTTCATAAATCTTCTTTTCATAATAGGCTCCTAAAAACTTACCAGCATCATCTCTAGAGAAACCAAATGTCATTTGTGTTAAATCATTAGTACCAAATGAGAAGAATTCAGCTTCAGTAGCTATTGCATCAGCAGTAAGAGCAGCCCTTGGTATTTCAATCATAGTACCAATATGATATTCCATATCAGAACCTTTTTCTTTCTTAACAAGTTCAGCAGTTTCTACTACTATATCTTTAACATATTTTAATTCTTTAACTTCTCCAACAAGTGGAATCATAATTTCAGGAACAATATCGTATCCTTCTTCTTCATGAACTTCAATTGCTGCTTCCATTAAAGCACGAGTTTGCATTCTAGCAATTTCTGGATAAGTAACTGCTAAACGACAACCTCTATGACCCATCATTGGGTTAAATTCATGTAATTCATTACATACATCAATAATATGTTCTACTGTCATTCCCATAGCTTCAGCAAGTTCTTTCATTTCAGCTTCTGTTTTAGGAATAAACTCATGAAGTGGTGGATCAATATAACGTACAGTCATAGGTAATCCTTTTAATTCCTTATACATTTCTTTAAAGTCGCCTTTTTGATATGGAATTAATAAACTTAAATATTTTTCTCTATCTTCAACTGTTTCAGATAAAATCATTCTTCTTAAGTTAAATATTCTCTCTTCATCAAAGAACATATGCTCAGTACGACATAGTCCAATACCTTCAGCACCAAGTTCAATTGCTTTTCTAGTATCTCTAGGAGTATCAGCATTAGTTCTAACACCAAGCTTACGATACTTATCAGCCCATGCCATAACACGGCCAAATTCACCCGCAATAGTAGCATCAACTGTTGGAATAGCACCATCATAAATATTACCAGTAGTACCATCAATAGAGATAACATCTCCTTCATGGTATACTTTACCAGCTAAAGTAAATTCTTTCTTAGCCTCATTCATGATAATATCACCACATCCAGATACACAGCAAGTACCCATACCACGAGCAACAACTGCAGCATGACTTGTCATACCACCACGTACTGTTAAAATACCTTGAGCAGCCTTCATACCAGTAATATCTTCTGGAGAAGTCTCAAGTCTAACAAGTACAACTTTTTCTCCCTTACCACCTATACCATAAGTAGCAGCATCTTCGGCGGTAAATACAATTTTACCACAAGCAGCACCAGGAGAAGCACCAAGTCCTTTTCCAACTGGAGTAGCAGCTTTTATTGCCTTACTATCAAACTGTGGATGTAATAATGTATCTAAGTTTCTAGGATCAATCATTAATACAGCCTCTTCTTCAGTTCTCATTCCCTCATCAACTAAATCACAAGCAATCTTTAAAGCAGCCTGCGCCGTTCTCTTACCATTTCTTGTTTGTAACATATATAATTTACCATGTTCTACAGTAAACTCCATATCTTGCATATCACGGTAATGTTCTTCCAAAGTAGCACATACCCTCTTAAATTCCTCAAATGCCTCTGGGAACTTATCAGCCATCTCAGTAATCTTCATCGGAGTTCTAACACCCGCAACAACATCTTCACCTTGTGCATTAGTTAAGAATTCACCAAATAAACCTTTTTCTCCAGTAGCAGGATCTCTTGTAAAAGCAACACCTGTACCACAATCATCTCCCATATTACCAAATGCCATTGATTGAACATTAACAGCAGTTCCCCAAGAATATGGAATATCATTATCTCTTCGATAAACATTAGCTCTAGGATTATCCCAAGATCTAAATACAGCCTTAATAGCTCCCATTAATTGTTCTTTTGGATCATCTGGGAAATCTTCTCCAATCTTAGACTTATATTCTTCTTTAAACTCTCTAGCTAATTCTTTTAAATCATCAGCAGTAAGTTCAACATCTAATTTAACATTCTTTTCTTCCTTCATCTTATCAATTAGTTGCTCAAAGTATTTCTTACCAACTTCCATAACAACATCAGAATACATTTGAATAAATCTACGATAACAATCCCAAGCCCATCTAGGATTATTAGACTTTTCCGCTAGAACATTAACTACTTCCTCATTTAATCCTAAATTAAGAATAGTATCCATCATACCAGGCATACTAGCTCTAGCACCACTTCTAACAGAAACTAATAATGGATTTTCTTTATCTCCAAATTTCTTTCCTGTAATTTCTTCCATCTTAACAATGTATTCATTAATTTGACTTTGAATTTCATCATTAATTGTACGTCCATCTTCATAGTACTTAGTACAAGCTTCAGTAGTAATAGTAAATCCCTGTGGAACCGGCAAACCAATATTTGTCATTTCCGCTAAGTTAGCACCTTTACCACCAAGAAGGTTTCTCATATCTGCATTACCTTCTGTAAACAAATAAACATATTTTGTCATTTATCTTTCACCTCACCTTAATATAATAACAAAATAAAAATAAAAAGGCAATAATATTACCTTTAATTTACTTATTATTTACATCTTTTTTTATTCACTTTCAGCCTATAGTCTTCCAGTGCTATTTATAGCCTAAAGTCTATAAATAGTATATCTACATATCTATCATATAGAAGCTATATTTTTAACTACGAACTATAAATGTATATGTAGTCGGTTTACCACTAATTGCGTTTAATATACTAGCATCTGCATCTGTTCTAGCATAAGCATTTTTAACATTATTGGTACTATACAACATACCATTTTTATTAGTGACATTGGCCATGTCAAAACTACTTAAATCTAATGATTTTAATTGTGAACAATACATAAACATATTACTCATATTTGTTACTTTTGATGTATTAAAGTTGCTTACATTCAATTCAGTAAGTTTTGAACAATTATAAAACATAGAATACATATCTGTTACCTTAGATGTATTAAAATTGCTTAAGTTCAATTTTGTTATTGATGAAAGAGCACCAAACATATAACCCATATTTATAGTACTACTGGTATCAAAATTGCTCAATTCTAATGTGGTTAAAGAATTGCAATCGTAAAATAGCATATTCATATTTGTTACATTTTTCGTATCAAAGCTACTTACATTTACACTGATTAGTTTTTTGCAACCACGGAACATTGCGGACATATTAGTTACCTTAGATGTATTAAAATTACTTACATTTATATTTGTTAATATGCTTCGGCACTCAAACATATGTGCCATGCTAGTTACTTTGCTAGTATCAAAATTGCTCAAATCTAAATTATTCAAATTATTACTTCCATTATATTGAACTGAAAACATATACGACATATTAGTAACTTTACTCGTATTTAAATATTCTATATTTTCTATATTTTGTAGTTTTGAAAAGTTATAAAATAAATATGAAGAATTAGCGGGAGCACTAATGATAGAATCACTTTGTAAATATAGTGTATAGGTATCATCGCCATTTGAAACCAATCGTGACATTACTGTACCATCACCAGCTTCTGATACGTCAAAGCTAATAGCTCCATCAATATCACTAATTGTATTTTGAAATACAATGTTTGTAATAGAAGTCTTATATTTCCAGAATTCACCATTATAATTTCTTGACGTAACACCTTTCATATTTGAAGGAACACTAAATTTAAAATTCAAATAAGAATTTAAAATATTATTAGTAATTTCTGTAATATTATTGTTATATTTAAATGTTATTGAAAAAGATAATTCTGAATGAGGATCAATTATATCTCCCTTTTCAAGGCCCTCAAGAGAAAAAGTAATATCTTTATTATCATAGAAGGCATCAGAGAATAATGTGTCTTTAAAATAATAATTTTTATCAGAATTATTATAAATAGTTATGTAATAAGTAATCGAAGAAGAAGTATCCGTACTAGATAAAGCAACACTACTGTAAAGCATTGTTTGATAATAATTATTAATTTTACTTAGCTCCAAGTCAGCATTATTATCTTTAATATATTTAACACTTTTTATATAAACTCCATCTTGTTCTTTAGCAGTTACTTTACCAGCAATATCTAATGTAACTGAATTAACTGAAGCATAACCAATACCCATAAGTACTGTTGCAATAATAATCAAAAGATTAAATAATTTATTATGAAATATGAGTATTTTCTTATTCATAGTAAGTCTTCCTTTCTATTCTAAAAGAAAGTAATATTTCTCTCATCATTATTATTCTTTTTAATATCAGAAACTTTAAGTCTATATACATATAATATTTTAGTAGAACTTGGTATGACAAAATATGCCCCTGTTTTATCATCATTTTCTTTCATTAAAATAGGTTGTTTTATAGTATCTCTTATTTCTAACATATCAGTAAAAGTATTTACTTTTAATACTTGATAATTATTAAACTCAAAATCATTACCAAGATTCTGAATATAAGAACTGTAATTGTTTAATATTTTCTTTAATTCTCTTTCATAAATATTCTCAGCAGTTCTAGTTTTAATTATATATTTTATAACAAATACAATTAAATAAATATCAAGAGTTAAAAACAAAACACCAAAAACAATAAAAGGTATACTGCTAAATTTATTATTTTTACATAACAAAATATTATTTTCATTTATTAAATTATTGCTTATATCAATAGCCACGGTCTTGGTAGTAAGTGGAATAACTATACTAATCACTGATTCTTTTTCTTTACTATTTTCTATATTTTCACAAGTACCAATTGTATTAATATACATACTTACAGTAAGAGTAGATTCAGTATTATCAAGGCCATAAATATTAACAAAATCTTTGATAATATCATTATAATAATTATAATCAACATTTATCTTTTCATTTATATTTAATTCTTTAGTATCAGTAGTTCTCTCTTCTTTAGATAATAATATTTTACTATTAGTATATAAATTATTATTAGTATCTTTTTCTTTAACAGCAACATCAGCTTCTATTCTATATGAATATTTATACTTAACATTATTTTCTTCTAATAAAATTCTATAATTAAAATCAACATTAATATAATCAATTAAACTAGCAATATATTGATTCCCTTTTCTTAAATATTTATCTTCAAAAAAATCATTATCTTTTAAGAATACATTATAATCAACATTACTCTTTTCATTATAATTTATATATTGTTTTTTATTTTTATTAAAATACATTAAAAAGAATGACAAGGTAATTATTGAAACAATAATAATAATAAATATAAGTGATAAAAGAACATTTCTTCTTTTAGTCTGATTCTCTAATATATTATTTGCTTGTGACTTCTTCATATTTTCCTACCTTTCTACTCTATGAAAATAATTTTCTTACCCATAGCGTTGGATAACCAATATATTTAACTTTTAATTTTACTAATCCATCTATTTTGTTGTCTGTTATATAGCCGAAATCTCTTTCTTTATTAGCATCACCTTTTGTATAGTATCTATTTACATCATTTACTTTCTTAATTTCATCAACTCTATGTATTGTTTTAATACCATTATAATCAAAGATTATTATTTGTCCTTTCTTAACTATCTGATTACTATATTTTTCAAATATTACTGCGTCTCCTTTATTTATAGTTCCATTCATACTTTCTGAACCTACTACTAAAATGCCATACCTAAATTGGCAAGATATAAGCATAATAAATAAAGTCAATACTACTATCAAAATGGTATTACCAATAATTTGTTTTTTTCTATCAGTATAAGAAATTATAAAATCAAATTTTGAATAATTTTTTTCTAATAATATATATATCAAATATGGATATAACATTCTCAAAAATGATTGAAAAAATATATAGACATCCGGAACAATTGGAATTATATATACATATAGTATTGTAATTAATCTATATATAATTATACTTTTTTCTCCATATCTGATTGAAATATAATTGTATAGTAAATTACATGAAAGGGAAGCAAATAAAACGAAACCTAATGCAATCAAAAAATCATCTAACCTATTTAAAGTATAAATATCATTATAGATAATAAAATCTATTAAAACCATAATAATATAGCAAAGAACAGTAGATAAATTAATTTGTAACTTACCTATTCTTACTCTACCATTCTGCAACAAAAAAATCTTTCTAATTATTTCCGATGAAGTAATAATTATTATAAGTGGTATTATATATTTAAACAAGGTTCCAAATGAAAATAGTATTTTAGCGTGTCTGAAACCATAATACAATCCCATCAAATAAAATAAGCTTACATATACTAAGGCAAATATTATCATCCATATAAAAATTTGTTTATTATAAATAGAATTTATTTTCTTATTCTTAAAAATTCTACAAATAATTATTGTATAGATAAATAATATAGCTGCTAATATAATTCTATTAAATATATTTGATGCAAAGATAGCAAAGAAAAGAAAAATAATGAGTAATAATTCAAAAATATAAATTTTAATCTTATCTTTTTTCATATATTTAGTTCCCCTTTCTTTGCCTACTTTCCACCAAATATATAATTATTATGCTACTGGAGTAGCTGTTAAATTAACTTTTATTGTAGCAGTAGAATCATCAGTAGATACTGGTGTCTTAATTAATTTCACAGTAACAGTTACTGTTGTAGTTTCACCTGCAGCAATCGTTTTAGCAGTAGTAGCATCAGTTGTTACTTGGAAAAATTCTGCTTTATCATTTTCAATTGTTCCTTGAACTAAGCTTGCATTAATGTCAGTTTCAGCATTTTTAATAGTATAGGTAGCAGTTACTTCGCTATTTAATTCTAAATCTTTAACAGTGATTTTAGCAGTTAAAGCATCATCAGTAGCTTCTGCTGTAACTTTATCTTGATTTGATACACTAGTTGTACCATTAAATGCTACTTTTAAACCTGCATTTTTAACAGCAGCAGTACCACTAATATCCAAGCCAACATTACTAACAACGGCATAACCAACACCTAATACTAAAACTAATATTAATAATCCAATACCAAGAATAGATTTTTGCTTTTTCATTTATTTCACCTCCATACCAACAATAGTAATTTTTATAAAATTAAAACTATGTTGTAATACTACACTACTACATCTCTATTTTTAATTTTACATTTAAATTATACCATCATATCAATTAAATAGCAACTCTTATTTTGGAGTATTATGGCTTTTTTCCACCATAAAATTAGGTTAATTATTTATTATTTTTATTAGTCATTTCTTAGAATTTATATTTATATTTAACTAGTTTCATGTGTACTGCTAATTATCTAACTATAAAATTATTAATTACATAGTTATAAGTATCTATCTTTTAGTATTAAATATAAATACAATAAGTAGTACCATAATTATAATTACTGATATAGTATAATTAAATTTAAATTACTAACATTAATAGTATAAACAAATTTACTAAATATAGTCCTTAAATTATAGTCAACTAAAGTAATAATTAAAATATTTTAATTTTATATTTTTAATATTTTTTTATTAATTATTCATAACATATGTAATATTTTTTTTAAAATGGCATGTAAAAGATATGTTTAAAGATAAAAGACTATAACCTTTAATTTACTTATTTTTTTATATCTTTTTTATTCACTTTCAGCCTATAGTATTCCAGTGCTATTTATAGCCTTAAGTCTATAAATAGCATATCTACATATCTATCATATATAAGCCAAAATTATATACAAAAAGAAGTTACAATAAATGTAACCTCTTCCAAATTATCTCTTACTAAATTGTGGAGCTCTTCTGGCACCTTTAAGACCATATTTCTTTCTTTCTTTAACTCTTGGATCTCTAGTTATAAATCCATTAGCTTTAAGAACTTTTCTATATGAATCTTCATTAGTTTCATTTCCTGCATCATAAACAAGTAATGCTCTAGTAATACCAAGTCTGATAGCACCAGTTTGACCTGAGAATCCACCACCAGTAACATCAGCATTAACATCAAAAGTATTTTCATTACCAGTTACTACTAATGGTTGTTTTAAATCCATTACTAATACCTCATAAGGCATATATTCTTGAACATCTCTACCATTAACAGTAATCTTACCAGTACCAGGAGTTAAAGTAACTCTAGCTACAGATCCTTTTCTTCTACCAGTTCCATAGAAACTTCTCTTTTCTTTAGCCATTATTTGTTACCTCCCATTTCTAATACTTTAGGTTGTTGTGCAGCGTGTTTGTGATCTTCACCAGCATACACAAATAATTTCTTATACATTTCTCTTCCAAGTCTATTATGTGGAAGCATTCCTTTTACTGCTCTTTCAACCATCTCTACTGGATAGTTAGCTCTCATTTCTTTAGCAGTTCTTTCTCTTAGACCGCCAACATATCTAGAGTGATCATAATAAATTTTATCCTCTAATTTGTTACCAGTTAAAGCTACTTTATCAGCATTAACAATGATAACATAGTCACCACAGTCAACATGAGGAGTGTATGTTACTTTGTGTTTTCCTCTTAATATAACAGCGGCTTTACTAGCAACTCTTCCTAGAGGAATATCTTTAGCATCAATAACATACCAAGTTCTGTTAACTGTTTCTTTACTTTGCATAAATGTGCTTTTCATTTCTATTCTCCTTCATATTTTTAAAAGTTATCTTCAGGTCTTAAGTGTTCCCAATACCTAATACCCTCCAACAAAATGTACCGATTATGATTTTACTATTATTTTATGCTTTTGTCAATAATTTAAGAGATTTTTTCTCATTTTCTTCCCAAAAACTAACTTTATATGTCTTTTTAATTCTAAATATATACGTATAGCTTATATATAATAGATATGTAGATATATCATTTATAGACTACAGGCTATAAATGACACTCTAAGACATCGGCTTAGAGTGATTACTCATAACTATCCAAAAACTCTTTAAACTTAACCGCAGTATCATGGGGAAGTATCTCCTCTAAATCTTCAGTACTAGCCTCTTTCATCTTAGTAATAGTTTTATATTCCTTAAGAAGTTTATTCTTTCTAACTTCTCCTATTCCATCAATATTATCAAGTATACTAGATAGTGCTCCCTTACTTCTAATATTCTTATGATAACTAATAGTAAAATTATGTACCTCATCTTGCATCCTAGTAAGTAACATAAACAAATTACTTCTCTTATCAATCATAATCTCAGTAAGAGGTTCAAGTCCTAATAACATATTAGTACTATGCGTATCATCTTTCTTAAGACCTGCGACTGGAATATCAAGGCCAAGACTCTCTATAACTTCTCTAGCTACATGTATCTGACCAACGCCACCATCTACAATAATCAAATCAGGTTTTTCGAGATTATCTTTAAGTACTCTAAAATATCTCCTATAAATAACCTCTCTCATTGTCCCATAATCATCATTCTTATCATTAGTAATCTTAAACTTACGATAATCATTTTTAGAAGGTTTACCCATAATAAACACTACCATACCAGATACATTAAAACTACCAAATAAATTAGAATTATCAAATAACTCTATTCTACTTAAATTATCTAAATGTAATAACTCTTTAAGTTCATTAATAGCTTTATCCCTCATTTCATCATCTTGTTTAACTAAAGCCATCTGTTCATCAAAATACATCTTAGCATTCTCAAAAGCTAAATCTAATATTTTTTTCTTCTTACCCTTAACTGGTATATTTACTCTTAAATCAAAAGCTTCTTCTAATAATTCTTTATCTAAAATATCTGGTATTAATACTTCATTAGGTTTAATCTTATGTTTATCATAGAAATTAGATACATAACTAGTTAATTCTTCTTCTAAAGTATCAACCATCGGAAATATATCTCTCTTTCTATCTAATAACTTTCCCCCTCTAATAAATAATATTTGTACAGATAAATAATTACCATCAGTATAATACCCAATAACATCTCTATCAATATTATCATCTAATTCTACTTTTTGTTTCTCTAAAGTAATATTAATATAATCTAACATATTCTTATACTCAATAGCCTTCTCAAACATTAACTTATCAGCATAATTATCCATACTCTTCTTTATCTTAGCAGTTACTATCTCATGATTACCATTTAAAAAAGATATAATTTCATTTCTCATATTATTAATTACTTCTTTATCAATATTATGAGTACAATAACCAAGACATTCCCCTATATGATAATATAAACATTCCTTCTTTGGATAAGTCTTACACTTTCTAAGAGGATATATTCTATTTAAAATATCTACTGTCTCTCTAGCCGCTGTTACATTAGGATACGGTCCAAATAATTTATGACTTCTATTTTTCTTAATATTAGCATTTCTTACTACTACTAATCTAGGCACACTCTCATTAGTAAGTTCAATATATGGATATGACTTATCATCTCTAAGTAAAATATTATATTTAGGATTATATTTCTTTATCAAATTAATTTCTAATAATAAAGCCTCTAAATTAGAAGAAGTTAATATATATTCAAACTTAGCTATATCTCTTACTAACATAGCTGTCTTTCCTGTATGACTAGATCTAAAATAAGAAGATAATCTATTCTTTAAATTCTTCGATTTACCAACATAAATAACATTCCCATCACTATTCTTCATTAAATAGCATCCTGGATGATGTGGTACTAAAGATAATTCTTCTTTAAACATAATACCCCTCCCTTAAATTACTATACATATTATATAAGATAATTGCCATAAAGTAAATATCATGGTACAATTACTTTGGTGAGTTTATGAATACTATAAAAGAAACTATTGAAAATACTTTAATTATTAAAAACTCTAGATTTATAACTATTATCTATAACATTAATGATATCAATGATATAGATAAGTATTTAAAACTAGTTAAAGATAAATATAAAGATGCTACTCATTACTGTTATGCCTATATATTGCCTAATAATATTAAATGTAGTGATGATGGCGAGCCCAGTGGTACTGCCGGCAAACCAATATTAGATGTCTTAACTAAACATAATCTTAACTTTGTTCTAGCAATTGTTGTTAGATATTTTGGCGGTATCAAACTAGGCGCTGGTGGTCTTATTCGTGCTTATTCTAAATGTATATCTACTTGTTTAAATAATACTGAGTTAACTAAACTAATACTCGGTAAAAACATCGATATCTATTTTACTTATAAAGATATTAATGATATTGATTTATTACTAACCAGCTGTCATATCAATAATAAAAATTATCAAGATATGATTAGTTATAATGTAAATATTCCTAATGATTTATTACCAATTCTTGAAAATAAATACCAAGTTAAAGTAAATAATGATATCTATATAAAAAGTGATATGTAATTATACATACCACTATTTTTTATAGCACCAACTATCATTTATTTTAGTATATCCACTATCACAATCATATTCTGTTACATAACTAGTATGTATACACTTTGAACCACTTAACGATCCTGACGTACAATAATAACCAGTATGTCGTTTAGAACAAGCATTAGTAGTCACACTAGCCCCACTCGGACATGAACAACCATTTAATGTACATGTACCCCATGAATTTAAACCTGATCCCCTTTTTTTACATTGACAATACCCCGTTGCTGCCCATTTTTCATAAGCCGAAGTTTCTGTTTGAACTTCCTTTTGATATGAATAAGTTGCTTTAATACTAATTGAACATGTACTAGGATTTCCTGCTGTATCTTTTACATAATATGTATGTGTTCCCGCTGCTATATTTTTACTAGTACTATTACTACCAGAATATGAACTACTCCATCCTTGATAAGCTATTCCTTTATTATCAGTAGCTGTTGCTGTTATAGTACTTGAATTAGCACTTAAATTACATGTTGGTGGTGTTGTATCATCAGATTTCCATATTGCATACAATGTAACCGATTCATTAGCTGTATATTTAGAATCAGGTTGATAACTAGTACCACTACCATCACTCTTAGTATTCCAACTAGTAAAAATATAATTTGTTCTTGTTGGCTTAGTACTAGATAAAGTTAAATCAATTGTATTATATTTATCTTGACTCGCTGGAGTTCCACTTCCTCCATTAGCATTATAATTAACTGTTATAACATTAGATATATAACCAGTAACATAAACAACTGAACTATTGCCTACATTATCATAAGCTATTATTTGAATATATCTTTGTCCAGTATCAGATATAGTTAAATTACTATTATTACTTACTATATCATTACTAATCATACTAGTACTTAATGTATTATAAATACCACTACTATTTTGTAATATTCTAATTTCTTTAATATCACTCATACTATCACTAGCATCATACTTAATATTAAAGCTATTATAAGACCAATTCTTATCATCTATAGAAATATTAGTATTAGTATTTTTCTCTATCTTATTGCCAATCAAACTACCTAAACAATTATCCTTATTAGAGCATCTTTGTTCACTAACACTAATAATAGGAGCTGTTCTATCAATATAAACATTAACTTCTATCTTACTACTATTTCCTGCTTCATCTGTTGCTATAATAGTAGCCTTTCTATCACCATCTCCTGATAATGTCTTTGAACAAGATGTATTACAATTAGATCCACTATTACTAGGACTATCTCCATTACCATTATTAGTATTATTATAAGTCCATTTAATTACCGTATCTTCATTAGTGCTTATATCAAACCAATACCCATAATTCTTCCATTCACTATCTACATAATCACCATTAGTATTAGTAATAAGTTCTCCTTTAGTACTAGGAGTATTACCCTCATAACTACCAATCTTATTAACACTTAAACTAATAATAGGTGGTGTATTATCTATAAAATCAATATTTTTAATAGCCTCCGCTACATTCTCACTATTATAATTAATAAAAGCCGATATTGTTCCATTAGATTTAACGCTTAATCTAACTAAATCATTACTTGCTAAATACCAGTGTCCTGACTCTAGATTATTAACTGTATCATTACTACAATTACCAATACCTTCACAAGAATAAACCACATCATTAGTAGTAACCGTATTTTCATCAAATTCTGATATATAAAAATATCTATAATAATTATCATTTAAACCATTATATAATATCTTCGTATTTGTTGTTTTTACTTTCTTACCTTTATTATCCGTAGATATTGATATACTAGATTGATAACCACAATCTACATCCGGTAAAATACTATCTTCAAAAGAAAAACTAGTCTCTTTTATAACTTTACTATCCCTATCTCTAATCACTTTTAACATAGTATCTTTTGATAGTTTATCATTCTTATTAATAATATTCTCATCAAAATAACCTATCTCTATCATATTACCTAATGATATACAACTATATTCATAATCATCTTTAATATTCCAATAACTAGCTA
>OLHG01000267.1_pt1 | contig 37543 bp, 40 predicted proteins | sample 1605971 | NCBI WGS metagenome assembly OLHG01 (sample SAMN03283289) | human gut metagenome | biome: human-associated habitat; material: feces | host: Homo sapiens | place: Peru | collected 2012 | reverse complement strand
TTCTAATTCAAGCTAACTCCATTCACAATTTTTTTCATTTTTAATATTTTAATTTATGGTAAAAACATATTGCAAACGTTGTAGGGGTCGACGTTTACAATAAATCCCACATCACACCTCACACATCAATTAAACAAATTTCAATTTACAATTATAAGGGGGTAATTAAAAATGAAAAAAATAATTACTGTTATAACAATAATAATTGTTGTAATAATTGCTTTTTTTATTAAATTTAATTATAAAAAAATAAAATCTGGAAATAATATAAGTATCAAATCAGCTGATGATGTAAAAAACTATATTTTAGGTATTAGTTCTTATGAGGCAACATTTAAGGTAGAAATAAATTCAAACAAAAATAACAATTCATATTTAATAAAAGAGCAGTATATAAAAGAAAATGGTATATATAAGCAAGAGGTATTAGAACCAGAAAACATAAAGGGATTAACTACTATATATGATGGATCAAGTTTGAAAATTGAAAATAGCAATATTAATTTAAGCAAGATTTATGAAAATTATCAATGCTTAGGGGATAATGCATTAAGTTTAAGTGCTTTTATTGATGATTTTTTGGATTCTGGCGAGAACAAAGTAACAGAAAACGAGAATGAAATAATATTAGAGACAAGTGCAAAAAATGGAAATAAATATATAAACCACAAAAGGCTGTATATCGACAAAAAAACATCTAAACCAACAAAAATGGAAGTACAAGATGTAACACAAAAAAACATAATCTACATATTATATAATGAGATAAAAATAAATAATTTACAAAAAGAAGATGTTTTAGCATTTAAACTAAGCCCATTAGAAAATGATATATAATACAAAAGAATTTTAAGTAAATTATATTCTTAATCTCAAACTCATATCTAAAATATACAAAAAATCTAATTAACAAAAGTAGCAGGAGTGAAGAATATGGTAATAAAAAGAGGAGATATGTTTTATGCAGATTTAAGTCCGGTAGTTGGTTCAGAACAGGGAGGAATACGACCAGTTTTAGTAATACAAAATGACACAGGCAATAAATACAGCCCAACAGTAATAGTTTCGGCAATAACTTCTCAAATGAATAAAAACAAATTACCTACACATATAGAATTAGATTCAAAAGAATTTGGATTAAAAGCTGACTCTGTAGTACTTGCAGAACAGATAAGAACAATAGATAAAAGTAGGTTGAAAGAGAAGATAGGACATATAGATGACAGAATAGTAATAAATAAAATAAATGATGCACTTGGAGTAAGTTTTGGACTAGAGGAATAAAAAAAGAGAAGATTTTAAAATCTTCTCTTTTTACTTAATTTATTCTTTATTTTTGGCTTTTTTTTCGTCTTTCATAACTTCTTTAATAGAACCTAAACTTGCAAGAGCACTTGTTGCTTCAAATGGAATAAATACTTTATTTGCTTCACCTTTTGCAACTTCTTGAAGTGCTTCTAATGATTTTAATTGAACTAATTTATCATCAGGGTTTGCATTTTTAATAGATTCATAAACCATTTCTATTTCTTTAGCCTTAGCTTTAGCAACTTCGCGAATAGCTTCTGCTTCACCGACAGCTTTTCTAATTCTTGATTCTTTATCAGCTTCAGCTTGAAGAATAGCAGCTTCTTTTTGACCTTCTGCTATTGTAATAGCAGCTTGTTTTTCTCCTTCAGCTTGAAGAATAGCAGCTCTTTTATTTCTTTCTGCATTCATTTGTTTCTCCATTGCGTCACGGATATCTTCTGGTGGTCTAATATCTTTAATTTCAACTCTGTTTACTTTACATCCCCATTTATCTGTTGCTTCGTCAAGTAATATTCTTAATTGATTATTAATCATATCTCTTGAACTAAATGTTGAGTCTAAGTTCATTTTACCAACTATATCACGAATAGTTGTAATTGCTAAGTATTCAATACCTCTTTTTAGAGATTGAATTTCGTATACTGCTTTTGCAGGATCTGTTATTTGATAGAACACAACAGTATCTATTGTAATTGTAACGTTATCCTCTGTAATAACTCCTTGTGGTGGTATATCCATTGTTTGTTCTTTTAAACTTACAACACTTCTTACGTGATCAACGAAAGGAATGATTATTGTAAGTCCAGCGTCAGCAACTTTATGAAATTTACCAAGTCTTTCTATAATATAAACTTCAGATTGTCTAACGACTTTGATTGATTTGAATGCTATAATTAAAATTATAACTAGTAGTATAATTAAAAATGGCATATTAATTCCTCCTAAAAAAATATATATATTAAAATATTGATAACTATAATACAGATGTTACTCTAATTGGACTAACAACTAATTTAACACCATCTATTTTTAAAACTTCTACTTCTGTGCCTTTAGTAATAGAAGATTCATTATCTGTCTTTGCAGACCACACTTCACCATTTACTTTTACCTGACCAGTTGCTTCTATCGGATTAATATCTATTGTTACAATACCATGCTTTCCTATTAATGAATAGCTATTTGTTGGAATTGTATCTTTTTTATTTATAAATTTATCTGCTAAAGGTTTTGTAAGTGGTATAAATATTGCAGAAGAAACAACAAACACGGCAGTTTGTATTGCTATATTATCTGTAAATATACTAACAATCATAGCTAAAAGTGCACCGATGCCTAACCAAAACACTAAAAATCCGACTGTTATAATTTCAACTACAAAAAATACTCCAGCTGCGATTAACCAAAAACACCACATATACACTCCTCCTAAAATATATGTTCACAATTGATATTATACTATATAAAGCAAGAAAAGGGAAGATATTCCCTTTAAAATTTATGGGAATAAGAATTTGTTTAGAACAGGTACTTTCCAAAATATAAATACTATGATTGCAACAATTATGATTGTTAAAACAAGAGCAAATATATCCTTAGAACGTTCTTCTTTACTCTTTTTAGTTTCATTATAAAGGGCAGTACCAATTAATTGAAAATACTTTTTAGGGTTTAAAGAATTTTCACGTTCTTTTTGTTTTTTATTTAAATATTTTTGGGATTCTTTTTCCATTTTTAAACTTTGAACCTCTCTTTTTAATCTTTCCTGCTCAGAATATAGATTATTATATACATTAAAATTATTAGAACCTAGTCCGATTTCTTCATCATATTGAGCTCGAAGAGCTTTATTAGATAATATTCTATATGCCTCTGTTAACTCTTTAAACTTATCTTCAGAAAGATATGAATTACTTCCAGAGTTCATATCTGGGTGATATTTTTTTGCTAGTGTTCTATAAGCTTTTTCTATAACCTCAAATGATGCATTTTCGCTTACTTCTAGGATTTCATAATAGTTTTTCATAAAAGTACTCCTTACATATAATATAACCAAATATATAATAACATAACAGTGCAAAATTGTAAAATATATTTTTAAAAAAGACTTGCTTCAAAAAAGATAATAGTGTAATATAATACAGTATTGAAAGATTTTTTAAGTAAATGAAAATTTAAAAGGAAGGAGAGAAAAGAGTAGAAATTAAAATAATGTAGCGCCAGGACAATGTATAATGTATATTGTTGACGAGGATTAGAACTTATCGAAAGATTCGGCGGATGGTTCTATGGCATATGGTTGTCATTAAATATTACACAAAGACTAATAGCAATATTAGAACAAAGGTAATATAAACCTTAATTTACTAAAAATACTTTCAATTCCATTTTAGATTTTTTAGGAGGTACACTATGTGTGGAATTGTAGGTTATATAGGAGATAAAAAAGCAACTCCAATATTAATTAATGGACTTTTAAGATTAGAATACAGAGGTTATGATTCAGCAGGAATTGCTGTAATGGAAGGAAACAACATTGTTGTAAAAAAAGACAAAGGAAGAGTTAATAATTTATATAATTTGGAAGGAATTGATTCTTTGAAGGGAACAACTGGTATTGCTCATACAAGATGGGCAACTCATGGAAAACCATCAAAAGAAAATTCCCATCCGCATATGGACAATTCAGGCTCTTTTGCAGTTGTCCATAATGGAATAATAGAGAACTATCATGAATTAAGAAACTTTTTAATAGAAAAAGGATACACATTTTCATCACAAACAGATACAGAAACTATACCAAATTTAATACATTACTATTTTACAAAAGAAAATGATGTGTTAAAAGCAATAAAGAGTACATGCGATGATTTAAAAGGAAGCTATGCATTAGAAATATTAGCAGTAAGTGAAAACGATAAAATGTTTGTCGTAAGAAAAGATAGTCCACTTGTTATAGGAAAAGGCAATGGAGAAAATTATATATCATCAGATATACCAGCAATCCTTTCTTATACAAAAGATTTTTATCTTTTAGATGATAACGAGATTGTAGAGCTTACAAAAGATAATGTAACTTTTTATGATAAAGACTTAAATAGGATAGATAAACCAATAAAAAGTATAGAGTGGGGAGCAGCTAGTGCAGAAAAAGATGGTTACGAAGACTTTATGCTAAAAGAAATAAATGAACAACCAAATGCAATAAGAGAAACAATTGGTGCCAAATTAGATAATGGTCATATAGAAATAGAGGATTTAAACTTTACAAAAGAATATTTAGAAAGTTTAAATAAGATATATATAGTAGCATGTGGAACTGCAATGCATGCAGGTTTAGTAGCAAAAACTATATTTGAAAAACTTTGCAAAATCCCAGTAGAGGTGGACATTGCATCAGAATTTAGATATAGGGATCCAATAGTAAATGATAAAACACTTGCTATATATATTAGCCAATCAGGCGAAACAGCAGATACAATAGCTGCATTAAAACTTGCAAAATCAAAAGGAGCAAAAACACTTGCAATATCAAATGTAATTGGTAGCTCTATAACAAGAGAAGCAGACTACTCAATATATACACACGCAGGACCAGAAATAGCAGTAGCTTCAACAAAAGCATATACTTCACAAGTGGTACTTCTTAGTATATTAGGATTATATTTTGCAGAGAAACTAGAGACAGCAGATTTAGAAGAAATAAAAGAATTAAAAAAAGATATTTTAAGATTGCCATCACAAGTTGAAGAGATATTAAAAGACTTAGAAGAAATAAAAGAATTTGCTAAAAAAGTATACAAAGAAAAAGATATGTTCTTTTTAGGAAGGGGAACGGACTATGCAGTAAGCTTAGAAGGCTCTTTAAAACTAAAAGAAATATCATATATTCATTCAGAAGCATATGCATCAGGCGAATTAAAACACGGACCAATAGCGTTAATAGAAAATGGAGTAACAGTAGTTGCAACAATGACAGACAAAAGATTAGTAGAAAAATCAATAAGCAATGTTCAAGAGGTAGTAACAAGAGGTGCAAAAGTACTTCTAATTACAAGTGAAGATATAAAAAATGATGGATTTGATACAGTAATCAAAATACCAAAAACAAACCCATTTATATCTCCAATACTTTCTGTAATACCAATGCAAGTACTTTCATACTACATTTCAAAAGAAAAAGGTTTGGATGTGGATAAACCAAGAAATTTAGCAAAATCAGTTACAGTTGAATAAAAAGAACCCCTAAGCTTTACAAAAGTTTAGGGGTATTTGTTTGCAGTATAAAATATAAAAAAACTATTGCAAAATAAATTTAATATGATAAAATACATACAGAAAATTTGTTTGCAAGGAGAAGATAAAATGTTTGCATATATAAAAGGTAGTTTAGAACAAAAATCAAATAATTATGTTGTAATAGATGTAGGTGGAATTGGCTATAAGATATTTATGGCAACAAAAGCAATAGAAACTTTAGGAGAAATTGGTAAAGTTGTTAAAGTACATACACATTATTATGTAAGAGAAGATAATATTAGTTTATATGGATTTAACACAAATGAAGAATTACGTATGTTTGAGCTTTTATTACAAGTAAGTGGTATAGGGGCAAAATCAGCAATAGCAATGCTTTCGGAAATAAGTCCATCAAGTTTTGCACTTGCTGTAATATCAGATGATATATCTCAATTAGTAAAAATACCAGGAATAGGTAAAAAAACAGCGGCAAGAATAGTGTTAGAACTTAAGGATAAATTAAAAACGGAAGAGGCAATAACAAAAACAGAAGAAGTAAAATTATCAATAACAAATGAGGAAGAAACAAGCGAAGCAATAGCAGCATTACAAGTATTAGGTTATACGAAACGAGAAATAGAAAAAGCTTTGGAAAATGTGGATACAAAGAATTTACAATTAGAAGAGATAATAAAACAAGGATTAAAAAACTTAGCAAGAAATTGAAAAATAAATTACAATTTATTTTAGAGAGGAGAACAAATGGATTTAAATATACCTTTAGCCCACCGCGTAAGACCACAAACACTAGATGAATTTATTGGGCAAGAAGAAATTTTAGGTAAAGACAAAATTTTATATAGAACAATAAAAGCAGATAGATTATCTAGTATAATCTTATGGGGACCAACAGGTTCAGGTAAAACATCTTTAGCTAAAGTTATAAGTAATACAACTAAATATAAATTTATAAAATTAAATGCAGTAACTTCTGGGGTTGGAGATATAAAATCCTCAATAGAAGAGGCTAAAAATCCATTACTTAACCCAACAGGAAAATGCATATTATTTATAGATGAGATTCATAGATTTAACAAATTGCAACAAGATGCATTGCTTCCTTTTGTAGAGAATGGTACAGTTATATTAATTGGAGCTACAACAGAAAATCCATATTTTGAAGTTAATAAAGCTTTAATTTCAAGGTCTATGGTTTTCAAACTAAAACCACTTTCTGTAGAAAATGTATTTACAATATTAAAAAATGCTATAAAAAATCCAGAAGGACTTGGAAGTTATAATATAAATATAGAAGACGAAACACTTAAAAAAATAGCAGAAATTTCTAATGGTGATGTAAGAACAGCATTAAACAGTCTAGAAATAGCAGTACTTACAACACCAGTAGATAAAAATGGGGTCATTAATATAACAAATGAAATCGCTGCTGAATGTGTTGGAAAAAAGAAATCAATGTTTGATAAAACTGGAGATAGTCATTATGATAATATAAGTGCATTTATAAAATCAATGAGAGGAAGCGATCCAGATGCAACTGCATTTTATTTAGCTCGAGCAATTGCAGGCGGAGAAGATCCAGTTTTTATTGCAAGAAGAATTGTAATTGCAGCAGCAGAGGATGTAGGACTTGCAAATCCAAATGCATTAGTTGTTGCAAATAGTGCAATGCAAGCAGTAGCAAGTGTAGGAATGCCAGAGGCAAGAATAATATTATCAGAAGCTGCAATATATGTAGCAACATCAAAAAAATCAAATGCAACATATTTGGCAATAAACAAAGCTTTAGAAGATGTGGAGACAAAAGATACAGGTGAAATTCCAATGCATATAAGAAACGCACCAGTTTCTGGAATGAAAGATTTTGGATATGGAGAAGGTTATAAATACCCACATGATTATCCAAATCATCAAGTAGAACAACAATATTTGCCAGACAAAATGCTAGGTACAAAGTACTATATAAAGGATGAAACAATAGATTAGATAACAAAGAGATATAGTACTATTTGCTCTAATCAAAAAGTAAACCCAATTTATTAAAAAATAAATTGGGTTCTTTTAAAAATTTTATTTTTTTACAACTTTTTTATCTGGTATATATTCTAACAATTCAGAAATTTCACAGTCAAAAGCTTTGCAAATGTTGTTTAAGTGTCTAACATCAATTCTTTTTACTTCTTCATAATACATTTTAGAAATAGTTGCAGGCCTAATACCTGTAATTTCAGATAAGGCTTTTTGAGTCATTTTATGTTTTCCTAATAAATCGGATAATCTAATTTTTATCATAGAACATCATCTCATTTCTTTGAAATTATGTTGTATTTTATCATTTAATGTTGAAAAATCACATGGATTAAAATTAATATAACGATAAACGTAAGAAAAAGTTGCCTACCAGTAAAAATTGAATTTGATATTTATAAAAATAAAAGAATAAAAATTGAAAAATGTGTAAAAATATAGATATAAAGATAGAAAGTAATATAGAAAAGAATAGGAAATAGTATGATTAAAAAGATACTTTTAGGAATAAGTGCAGGGATCATAAGCGGACTTTTTGCAGCAGGTGGGGGAATGATAGCTGTACCTGCATTTGTTCATATATTTAAATTAGACGAAGCGGAGGCAAGAGCTACCTCTGTTTTTTCAATTTTGCCAATGGTTATCACAAGTGGCTTATTTTACTATAACAATAACTACATTAATTGGAATATTGGAATTAAATGTGCAATAGGAGGCATAGTAGGAGGCTTTATTGGCTCAAAGTTATTAAAAAAATTGCCGGATAAAGTTTTAAAAATGATATTTATTGTGTTTTTAATTTATGTTTCAATAAAAATGATAATTTAGATAGGAGAAAGATATGTTAGAGATTCTTACAGGATTGATATCGGGAACAGTAAGTGGTACTGGAATGGGAGGAGGAACAATTTTAATTCTTATACTTTCTGTGTTTATGGGAGTAGAACAACATACAGCACAAGCCACAAATCTTGTGTTTTTTGTGCCAACATCAATTTCTGCAATTGTTACCACAATAAAAGATAAACTTATAAACTGGAAAGTAGGAATTCCAGTAGCAATATCAGGAATTGTAGGAGCAATAATAGGAGCAAAAATATCAGTGAATATGGATGTAAAACATCTAAAAAAATATTTTGGAATTTTTTTAATTTTGATTTCAATTTATGAAATTTATTCATTAATCAGACAGTATAAAAAAGATAGAAAAAGTAATAATAAAAATATAGAAAAAACAAATTCCAATTTGTATTAGAAAGGAGAATAAAAATGAAATTTGTAAAAGGTATGATTATAGGAACTGCAATAGCCGCAGGTATGGCAATTATGTATAATGAAGGAATGATGAATAAAAAAACTATAAAGAAAAAAGGTAGGCAATTAGCAAAAAAAATAGGTGCATTTTAAAAAATAAGGACGTATAAATTAAAATACGTCCTTATTTATATAACCCTATTTACAAGGTTTATTACAATCTGGTTTACAATCATCTTTGCAAGGTTTATCATCACAATCAAGTTTTACACCTTTTAAGCATTTACCATGACGTTTACATTCTTTGCAAATTTTTACGTGTTTTACTCTATCTACCCATATTTGAATTTCATAAGATTTATCAGGACAAAGTGGACCAAATACAAATTCGCCATCTTTATCTGTAAAAGTATGAGAAACTGGTCTTCTTTCTTCTTTACCATATTCATAACAAACTTCTATTAATTTTACAACAGCGTCTTCAACAGGATCTTTGTAACAATCTTTAATTACTCCATATATTACGTTTCTGTTATCTTCTGGTAAATTTATTTCTAAGTCAAATTGTTTACCTTTTTCAATAAAACCATCAACCTTAACAACTGGGCAAAAATCTTTTTCAAATTCCATTTACATCATTTCCTTTCTTTATTTTACTTAATATATTCTATGATTTATATTGACAAGAAGTGACTAAAAACATTAAAATATAGTAAATAAAGAGGTGATTTGTAAATGAAAGCAATAAAAATATTATCCTTTGTAATAATAGGAATATTAGTAGTTGGAATTGGAATAGGGGCATATATTTATTTTTACACAGATACTTTTAAAACAAATAAGGAGATTTTTTATAAATATGCAACTGAAGAACAACTATCAAAAATAATTGATTTTGATTCCATGAAGCAAACATTAACAAGATTTGCAAGCGAAAAAAGTGAACAAAATATAGATGCTACTATAAATATAACTATGAATGATCAAAATGTTTTAAATAACGCAACAGTTGTACTAAATGGTAAAAATGATCCAATAGGAAACAAAGCTGAAATTAGTTTATTTTTTGGTAATAATAAAAAAAAAGATATACTTGAAATAGATGGAATATATAATAAAGACAAGTTCGGAATATCATTTAAAGATATTACTCAAAAGTATATCGCAATACAAAATCAAAACTTAAATTCATTTTCTGAAAAATTAGACTTAAATGAAGAAAACATTGATAAAATTGAACTTTCTAATTACAGTAGTCAAATAGATGAAAGTATAGAAGAAGTTAAAACTGTTTGCACAGAATTCTTTACAAAAGTAGCAGAACAAACATCTAAAGAACAATATTCTAATTTAGGAAAGACACAAATAGAATTAAATGGATCATCTGTTGAAGCAAAAAAATATGAATTAAAACTAAATAGTGAAGAAATAAAGCAAATATGTGATTCTATTAACATAGATAATTCAGATATAAGTGAGGTTATTAAAAGTATAAAAAATTCAAAATTTGACTTCACACAAACAATTTACGTATATGAAGAAAAATTAATAAAGATAGAAATAACAATAAATGGAGAAGACTACCAAGCAAGAATAACAAAAAATATAGGGACACAAAATGACAACTTAACAATTCAAATTACTACATCTGAAGAAATGAAAGTAATAATTGATATACTAAAAACTTCAAATGAAAAATATGTAATGAGCTATGAAGTAACAGGTAGTGGAGATACTGAAAACAAACTTCTAGTAAATGTAAATATGGATATAAAATTTAATGTTGATAATACAGTTGAAGAACTAACAGATGAGAATAGTGTTATAATAAATGATATGTCAATAGAAGAGATAGAAAAAATAAAAGAAACTGTTGGTATGCTAGTAAAAGAAAAAGAAGGGATAGAAGACACAATAATAGGCTTTTTTCAATCAATAATGCAGATAAAGGATGAGGCTACAAGTGAAGCAGAAAGTGCAATAGAAGAACGAGCATCACAAGAAAGCATAGGGAATGTAAATATTAGACCATATTAGATTAAAAATATTTAATTTAAAAATCTCTGTTTTATAAACAGAGATTTTTTTGCAAAAAAAGTTGAAAATTTGAAGATTTTAATATATTATAAACAAAAGGGGAAAAATCCCCTTTTGTTTAAGTAAGAAAAAAAGGTGGAAAACATGTACTTAAAAAGACTAGAATTGCAAGGATTTAAATCATTTGCAGATAAAACAGTATTAGAATTTATGCCAGGGATTACAACAGTAATAGGACCAAATGGTTCTGGAAAAAGTAATATTTCTGATAGTATTAGATGGGTTCTTGGGGAGCAAAGCATGAAATCCCTAAGAGGTTCAAAGTCAGAAGATATTATATTTGCTGGAACTCAAAATAGAAAATCATTAGGATTTGCAGAAGCTTCAATAGTAATTGATAATACTGATGGAAAATTACCAATAGAATATTCAGAAGTTACAGTTACAAGAAGAATATATAGAAATGGAGAATCAGGTTATTACATAAATAAAACACCATGTAGATTAAAAGATGTTTTAGAATTATTTATGGACACAGGAATTGGAAAAGATGGTTATTCTATAATAGGACAAGGAAAAATAGATGAGATCTTAAGTAATAAATCAGAAGATAGAAGAGCAATTTTCGAAGAAGCAGCAGGAATTGTAAAATATAGAGTAAGAAAAGCAGAATCAGAGAAAAAACTAGAACAAACAAAATTAAATTTACTTAGAATAAATGATATTTTAACAGAAATAGAAGCAAATATTGAACCATTAAAAAAACAATCAGAAAAAGCTAAGAAATTCTTAGATTTAAGAGAAGAATTAAAAGGAATAGAAATAGGACTATTCCTATTTAACATAGACAATTACAAACAAAAATTAGTAGAAATTACAAAAGATATGGACATATTTGTAACCCAACAACAAGATGAAGAAACAAAGATGCAAGAAATGCAAAACTTAAAAGAAGAATTAAAGACTAAGATAGATGAGATAACAGAAAAGATAGAAGAAACTCAAAACTTAGGTTTTGAAACAAGCAAAAAACAAGAACAAATAAACTCAGATATAAATCTTGCAAATGAAAGAATATCAAATAATAAAGAGAATTATGAGAGATATTTAAAAGAGATTGAAGAGGTAACTAATAGAGTAAAAGAACTCGAAGAAGAAAAGACACAAAGATTAGAGAAAAAATTAAATCTATCATCTAACAGAGAAAAGTTTGCAAAAGAATTAGAAGAAAAAGAAAAAGAATTAGAAGAGATATCTAAAAAACTATCATCAGAAGAAAAACAAATAGAAGAGCAAAAAAAGAAAGTAGAAAGCAATGTAGATTCAAAATATGAAAAAGCAACACAAATTAATACACAAGAAGTAAATTATGAGAATTTAGAAAAAAGAGAAAAAGTAGTAAAAAATGAAATATCAGATACAATATCAGAATTAGATCAAAAAAGATTAGAAAAAGATGAGATATCTAAAACATTTTATGAAATAGAAGCTAAAAGAAATGAAGCAAGCAAAAAATTAGAAGCAATAAACGAAAAAAGAGAAGCAAGTATTGCAAAATCAAAAGAATACCAAGATAAAATAAATACACTTTCTACAGAATTAAGAATAAAAGACTCAAAATTAAAATTCTTAAGTGACATGGAAAAAGAAAAAGAAGGATATATAAGAAGTGTAAAATCCCTATTGCTAGATTGTGATAAAGATGCAAGCCTAAAAAAAGGTATGCATGGAGTTTTGGCGAACATATTAACTGTTCCAAAGGAATATGAAACAGCAATAGAAACTGTACTTGGACAAACACTTCAAAACATAGTTACAGATACAGAAGAGGATGCTAAAAAACTAATCGAACATTTAAGAAAAAATAATTTAGGAAGAGCATCTTTCTTACCAATAGCTTCAGTAAAAGGAAAAAGAGTAGACAAACTAATAAAAAATAGTTTAGGTGGAGTAATAGGAATTGCAGCAGATTTAGTAAAGGTAGATAAAAAATATGAAGAAATAATATTAAATTTACTTGGAAGAACTGTAATTGTAGACAACATGGAAACGGCAATAATACTTGCAAGACAAAACAAGTACTCATTTAGAATAGTTACACTAAAAGGTGATGTAATTAATCCAAGTGGAGCAATAACAGGTGGATCAACTACAGTAAAAACAAACAACATAATAGGAAGAACAAGCCAAATACAAGAATTAGAAAAAGACATAAAGAAATTAAATAAAAAAATAGAAGAATTGGGACAACAAAAAGAAGAATACGAAAAATCACAAGAAGATGTTATTGAAGAAGTAATGGGACTAGAACATATTATGCAAGATACGGAAATTGTGTATGCAACAGAAAAACAAAAAGTTGTATCAATAGAAGAAAACATTACTAAACTAGAAAACAAGCTTGCAAATCTAAGAAAAGAACTTTCTCAAATAGGAGAAGATAAGAAAAACAACAAAGAAGAAGCAGAAAAATTACAACAAGAAATTAAAGTATTAGAAAAAGAAAATGAAGAACTACAAAAAGAAATAACTGCATTTAGTGACAAAAACAAAGATACTCAAAAATACATAGATGACTTAAATTTTGATATAACAAATTTAAAAATATCAGTTAGTTCATTTGATGAAAGTAATAGTTCAATAGATGAAATTGTTGCAAGAATAGAGCAAGATATTCAAAACAATAAAACAAGCATAGAAAATAAAAAACAATTAAGAGAAAAAATAGTAGAAGACAATAAGAACCTAGAAGAAGAAATTCTAAAATTAAATGAACAAATAGAACAAATGAAGCAAGAAGTAAGTACAAGTGGAGAGAAGGTAGAAGAGCTAAAGAAAGAAAGAATTTCTAAAAATGAAGAACTTGCAAAAGCAGAGGAAGAAATTATAAGCAAGTTTAAAATAATAGAAGATTTAAAAGCACAAATAACAAAACAAGAAGTTAAAAAATCTAAAATAGAATATGAATTAGAACAAATAATAAATAAAATGTGGGAAGATTACGAAATAACACCAAATAATGTGGCAGAAGAATACAAAAAGCCAGACAATGTAGCAGAAACTACAAAACGAGTAAAACATTTAAGAGATGAAATAAGAAATTTAGGAAGCATTAATGTAGATTCAATAGAAGAATATAAACAAACAAAAGAAAGATATGACTTTATGTGTGAGCAAAGATTGGATTTAGAAGACTCAAGTAGTAAACTAAAAAAAGTAATTCAAGACATGACAAAAATAATGAAAGAACAATTTGAAAAACAATTTAAAGTAATAAATAAAAATTTTGGAGAAGTATTTAGTGAACTATTTGGTGGAGGAAAAGCAGAGCTTAAACTTACAGACGAAGAGAACATACTAGAATGTGGAATAGATATAGAAGCACAACCACCAGGAAAAAAACTTCAAAACATGACTCTTCTATCAGGAGGAGAAAAAGCATTTACAGCAATTGCGTTGCTATTTGCAATATTAAAAATCAATCCAGCACCATTCTGTGTATTAGATGAAATAGAGGCAGCTCTAGATGATGTTAATGTTTACAGATTTGCAGAATACCTAAAAAAATTCACACAAACAACACAGTTTCTAGTTATAACACATAGAAAAGGAACAATGGAAGTAGCAGATACTGTGTATGGAATAACAATGGAAGAAAACGGAATATCAAAACTTCTTTCAATGAAATTAAAATAATGTTTGACAAATGGCGCAAGCTATGGTAAAATATTCATCTGTAAGCCGCATAAGTTAGGTTTAAATACTATTAATATAATAGTTACCTAAGTTGTAATCTTAGCGAGTATTAGAAAAATGGAGGTCGTATAAAGAATGTACGCAGTAATTGAAGCTTGTGGAAAGCAATACAAAGTAGAAGAAAAAGACGTAGTATTTTTTGAAAAATTAGATGCAGAAGAAGGAAAAAAAGTTACTTTTGATAAAGTAATATTAGTATCTGATGATGGAAAAGTACAAGTTGGTAACCCTTACGTAAAAGGTGTTAAAGTAGAAGGTAAAGTAGTAGCTCATGGAAAAGGTAAAAAAATTATCGTTTTCAAAATGAAAGCCAAAAAGAATGAAAGAAAGAAACAAGGACATAGACAACCTTATACAAAAGTTGAAATAACATCAATAAAAACTGCAGCAGCTAAAGCTGAAAAGGCAGAAACAGCTGAAAAACCAGCAGCAAAAACAACTACAACAGCAAAAAAAGCAACAACAACTAAAGCTACAACAGCAAAGAAAACAGCTACAAAAAAAGAAGAAAAAGTTGAAGCATAGTAGTAAATAAAAAAGATAGATTGTAGGAAAACGTGAAGGGAGTGAATTATAGATGGCACATAAAAAAGGTCAAGGTAGTGTTAAGAACGGTAGAGATAGTGAGTCAAAACGTTTAGGTGTGAAAAGAGCAGACGGAGAATTCGTTCTAGCAGGAAATATATTAGTAAGACAAAGAGGAACAAAAATACATCCAGGAATTAATGTAAAAAAAGGTAGTGATGATACATTATATTCAGTAGTAGATGGAAAAGTTAAGTTCGAAAGAAAAGGTAAAGACAAAAAACAAGTAAGTGTTTACCACGAAGAAGCCTAAAAAATAAAGAAAAACTCTTCAAAGATTTGAGGAGTTTTTTGTTTATTACAAACATTGTATGGTGTGACGTCCTCGATGACGCTCAATGCATTGAAGAAAACGAATTTTCCAATTTACTTTTGTTGTAATAATAAAAAAAATAGTATATAATATATAAATATTAAAAAATAAGAGGTGCAAATTATGGAGAAAAAAACAGTTCTTACAGGAGATAGACCAACAGGTAGATTACATATAGGTCATTATTTTGGCTCTTTAAAAACAAGAGTGGAATTACAAGAAAGTGGAAAATATGATCAATATATATTAATTGCTGATGTTCAAGCATTAACAGATAATTTTGGCAATCCAGAAAAAGTTAGAAAAAATGTAAGAGAAGTAGCAATGGATTATTTATCAGTAGGAATAGATCCAAGTAAAACTACTATATATATTCAATCAATGATACCAGAAGTTGCAGAACTTACAGTATACTATTCAAATCTTGTCACAATAGCGAGACTTCAAAGAAACCCAACAGTAAAAACAGAAATTGCACAAAAAAGAGATGTTTTTGGAGAAAGTGTAACGTATGGATTTTTAGGATATCCAGTAAGCCAAGCAGCAGATATAACAGCATTTGAAGGAAAACTAGTACCAGTAGGTGAAGACCAACTACCTTTAATAGAACAATGTAGAGAAATTGTTAGAAAATTTAATAGTATTTATGGAGACGTTTTAGTAGAACCAGAAGCAGTTCTTTCAAGCACAAAAAGAATAAAAGGCCTAGATGGAAACGAAAAAATGGGAAAATCACTAGGAAATGCAATATATTTATCAGATTCAGAAGAAGAAATTACTAAAAAAGTAATGGGAGCTGTAACAGATCCAAATAGAATAAGAAAAGATGATTTAGGAAATCCTGATATATGTATGGTTGCATATTACCACAATTTATTTACACCAAAAGAGGAATTAAACAAAATATGTGAAGAATGTAGAGCAGGAAAACGTGGTTGTGTAGCATGCAAAAGAGAACTTGCAAAAAATATTATAGAAACTTTAAAACCAATTAGAGAAAAAAGAGAATATTACGAAGCACATCCAGAACTAGTAGATAAAATACTAATGGAAGGAACAGAGAAAGCAAGAAAAAAAGCAAAAGAAACAATGGCAAAAGTAAAAAAAGCAATGAAATTAGACTACTTTGAAGGAGAAGAATAATGTTTATAGACTATACAAAAATAATAATTAAATCAGGAAACCGGAGGAAATGGTGCAGTTACATTTAGACGTGAAAAATATGTAGCAGCAGGAGGACCAGACGGTGGAGATGGTGGAAAAGGTGGAGACATATATTTTGTTGTTGATCCAGATTCCAATACATTAATAAACTTTAGGTACAATAAAAAATATAAAGCAGAAAATGGTCAAAACGGAAGTGGAAACAGGTGCTTTCGGAAAATCTGGAGAAGACCTATATGTTAAAGTACCAATTGGAACAGTTGTAAAAGATGCAGAAACAGGAGAACTAATTGCAGATTTGTCTAAAGAAGGACAATGTGAGTTAATACTTCCAGGAGGAAGAGGAGGAAAAGGAAATTCACATTTTGCAACATCAACAAGACAAGCTCCAAGATTTGCACAAGATGGAGAAAAAGGAATAGAAAAAGAAGTAATATTAGAATTAAAATTACTAGCAGATGTTGGACTTATAGGTTTCCCAAGTGTTGGAAAATCTACAATACTTTCAATGGTAACATCAGCAAGACCCAAAATTGCAGATTACCATTTTACAACATTAGAACCCAATTTAGGAGTTGTAAAAACAGAATTTGGAGATAGCTTTGTACTTGCAGACATACCAGGAATTATAGAAGGCGCAAGTGAAGGTATGGGATTAGGTTTAAGATTCTTAAGACATATAGAAAGAACAAGACTTTTACTACATGTTATTGATGTTTCTGGCTCAGAAGGAAGAAATCCAGTAGATGACTTTAATACAATAAACAAAGAATTAAAAAAATATAGTGAAAAATTAAGCACAAGAAAACAAATAATAGTGGCTAACAAAATAGATGCAATGCAAGATGAAACATTATATGAACAATTAGAAAATTTAGCAAAAGAAAAAAATATGGAAATATTTAAAATATCAGCAGCAACAGGAGAAGGACTAAAAGAACTATTTATACACGTATCAAAGGTACTAAAAGATTTACCAAAAGAAGATGTAGAAGAAGTTGAAGAAAAGAAAGTATATACATTAAAGAAAGAAGAAGAAGGATTTAATGTAAGAATAGAAAATGGCGTATATATTGTAGATGGACCTGCCATAGAAAAAATATTAAGAAGAGCAAACTTAGAAGATAATGAATCTTTATATTATTTCCAAAAAAGTATTAGATTTTTAGGAGTGGAAGAAAGACTAAAACAAATGGGAATAAAAGAAGGAGATACCGTAAAATTTATAGATTGGGAAATGGAATGGTTTGATTAAAAAAAATCCAAAAATTTGTTTGACAACTAAAAAAACTTATGATACTATATAGGCAAATAAATTTTCGGGAGTGATTAATAGTGAGTAAAGAAGAAATGACTGACTTAAATAAAAGAGAAAGAGCTATACTAAAATTTATAGAAAAACAAATAAATGAAAAAGGATATCCACCATCAGTAAGAGAAATAGGAAAAGCAGTTGGATTAAGTTCAACAGCAACAGTTCATGGATATTTGGCAAAATTAACTAAAAAGGGATATATTAAAAAAGAAGACCAAAAAGGAAGAACTTTAAGAGTGCTAAAAGGAGGACTTGCAGATAACGAAAAACCTTCTCCAAAGCCTCTATACAATGGAAGAGAATTAGTTGATGTTCCAGTTATAGGAAAAATAACAGCAGGTGCACCAATACTTGCAGTAGAAAATGTAACAGACACATTTCCTATTCCAATTGATTTTGTTGGAAACAGCGAAAGCTTTATGCTTACAGTACGTGGAGAAAGTATGATAGAAGCAGGAATTTTAGATGGAGATTACATACTAGTAAAAAGACAAAATAGTGCAAGAAATGGTCAAATAGTAGTAGCATTAATAGAAGATGAAGCAACAGTAAAAACATTCTATAAAGAAAAAGATTATATAAGATTACAACCGGAAAATAGTACAATGGATCCAATAATAGTACCAGACTGTAAAATACTTGGTGTTGTTGGAGGAGTATTTAGAAAATTATAATAATTGAGTGTGATAAAAAGATTGCATATTAATGCAATCTTTTTACAATATTTTAATAAAAACTTGAAAATTAGTATTAGATTTATTATAATTGCAAAAGAAAGGCGGAAGGAACATGTATAAAGATAAAGAAAATATTGTAAAAGTTAAAGTTATAGGAGTAGGTGGCGGAGGAAACAATGCTGCTATGAGAATTATAAAAGATGGAGTTCAAAATATAGAAACATACTTATTAAATACCGAAACAGGAACACTAAAAAGGGCAAATACTAGAAATGTATTGCAAATAGGAAAACAAGCAACAAATGGTTTGGGAGCAGGAGCAAATGAAATTATAGGCGAAAAAGCAGCCCTAGAGAGTAGAGAACAAATAAGAAAAATATTAGAGAATACAGATATGTTATTTTTAACTGCTGGAATGGGTGGAGGAACAGGAACAGGAGCAATACCAGTAATAGCTGAGTTAGCAAAAGAAATGAATATTTTAACAGTTGGTATTGTAACAAAGCCATTTACTTTTGAAGGCAGAAAAAGAAGTATTAGAGCAGACATTGGAACAAAAAAATTACTAGATAATGTTAATGCTTTAATTGTTGTATCAAACGACAAATTGTTAAAAGTTATAGGAAATAAAACAACAATACAAGATGCATTCGAAATAGCAGATAGTATTCTAGAACAAGGAATACAAAGTATAACAGATTTGATTACAACAGTTGGAGAAATAAATATTGACTTTGCAGATATAAAAACTATTTTTAGTTATACAGGAAAAGCATACATGGGAATAGGAAGAGCAGAAAAAGGGGAAACACTAGAAGATGCTGTAAAAACTGCAATAAATAATCCTTTAACAGAAAACAAAATAGATAATGCAAAAGGCGTAATTTTTAATGTAAGAGGAGGAGAAAACCTTAGTCTAACAGAAATTAATACAGCAGTTCAAGTTATAAATGATAAAGTAAGTGATGATGCAAATATTATATTTGGAACAGTAATAGATGAGTCATTACAAGATGAAGTGGAAGTTACTGTTGTTGCAACAGGTGTAGAAGAATAAATATGAATAACACCTCATAAAATAAGTAATACTATTTTATGAGGTGATTTTTTATGGAAAAAAATAAAGACGAACTAAAAAAAGAGAATACAACAAAATATGGAGAATTTGTATGTTCAGAATATCAATGGCTACCTTTAGAAAAACAAAAAGAGCAAGCAAATAAAATGGCAAATATGACTAAAAAAGAAAAAGGAAAAAAAGATTAAAAAAGTGTAATAATAATTGTTCTTTCCTAATATACATTTATTAAAGTTTAATTGTACAAACATTTTTATTTAGGAGGGAATATTAGTATGGAGAATCTAGAAATATATGAGGACATTGCTAATCGTACAGATGGAGATATATATGTTGGAGTAGTACGGCCCAGTAAGAACTGGTAAATCTACTTTTATTAAAAACTTTATGGATTTAGTAGTTTTACCAAACATACAAAACACTCATAAAAGAGAAAGAGCAAGAGATGAACTTCCACAAAGTGCAGCAGGAAGAACAATAATGACAACAGAACCAAAATTTGTACCGAACGAAGCAGTAGAAATTACAATTGGTGATAATTTAAAATTAAAGACTAGACTAGTAGATTGTGTAGGATATTTAGTAAATAATGCACTTGGATATATGGAAAATGAAGTTCCAAGAATGGTAAAAACACCATGGTCAGATGAAGAAATGCCATTTGAAGTTGCAGCAGAAATAGGAACTAAAAAAGTAATTACAGAACATTCTACAATAGGAATACTTGTTACAACAGACGGAAGCATAACAGAAATTCCAAGAGAAGATTATGTAGAAGCAGAAGAAAGAGTAGTAAAAGAACTAAAAGAACTTAATAAGCCATTTGTAATTGTATTAAACACAAACAACCCATATTCAGATTATACAAAAGAATTATCAAGAACACTAGAGGATAAGTATCAAGTAGCAGTAATTCCAACAGACTGTACAAATTTAAACATGGAAGATGTTAACGATATATTTGGAAAAATACTATATGAATTCCCAGTAGAAAGAATAAATTTAAATTTCCCAGGTTGGGTAGATGGATTGGATGACGAGCATCCACTAAAACAAGAATTATATACAAATATAAAAGAAGCATTTAAAAATACAAATGCAGTAAAAAATATAAATGTAGGAATAGAAAGAATAAATAGCACAGAAATAGTAAAACAAACAACAATAAAAGAAATAAATTTAGGAAATGGTTCTGTAAGTTTAGAAATTACACTACAAGAAGAATTGTTCTATCAAGTACTAACAGAAATAACAGGAGTAGATGTACAAAATGAAGCAGACTTATTCTCTACAATTTCTAATTTAGCAAATGTAAAAAAAGAATATGATAAAGTTGCAATTGCATTAGAAGAAGTAAAGCAAAAAGGATATGGAATAGTAACTCCAACTATGGAAGAACTAATACTAGATGAACCAGAAATGGTAAAACAGGGTTCTCGCTTTGGTGTAAGGTTAAGAGCAAAAGCACCTTCTATACACATGATTAGGGCAGATATTGAAACAGAAGTATCACCAATAGTAGGAAGTGAAAAACAATCAGAAGAATTAGTAAATTATTTACTATCAGAATTTGAAAATGATCCAATAAAAATTTGGGAATCAAACATATTTGGTAAGAACTTACATGAATTAGTAAACGAAGGCCTACAAAATAAACTTTCTAGAATGCCAGAAGATGCACAAGAAAAATTGCAAGAGACATTAGAAAGAATTATAAACGAAGGAAGTGGAGGACTAATTTGTATAATATTATAAATTTAAAAGACGCACATTGTGCGTCTTTTAAATTTGGAATTAATATAGTTGGTTTATAATTTCTTCGATCTGAGTCAATCTAGATATATTATCTCTATTGCCCATGTGACCAACACCTTTTATAAAAACTGGTGTGCTATCTATTTTTAAAATAAAACTTTCTAGAATATTGAAAGGAATAACATGGTCGTTATCACTATATAAAGAAAATCTATAAGGTACGGATTTCTTTAAATAATTAATTTCATTGTCTGTAACAGAAAAATTAACAAATGCAGAATTTAAATCTTCTCTTCCTTCTACTTTAAATAAATCACAAAAGCCAGCTACACTAACATATAAATTAGATTTTAAGTTGTTATTATAAAGGTATTTTAAAAAGAAAGGATTTCCAATAGAATGAGCAACAACAATTGTATCTGTATTAAATTTATCTTTATATTTATCTAAGATCTTAGACCATTTTTCAAAAGATGCTTCAGAACGAATAGGAAAATTGGGCATAATTACAGAATAATTTTTTGATTCTAGAAAATCTTTTAGTGCAGGCCCAAAGGTATATGTTGTATCACCATTAAAACCATGTAAGATAAATGCTGTTTTCATAATAAAACCACCTTTGCAAAATTAAATTTAAAAGCATTATAACATTATCTATGTACATTTTCAATAAATTATTGAAGTGGAAAAAAAATTATGATAAAATACAAACCAAAGGAGTAGCCATGATTAAATTAAATTTAAATGAAAAAGAAAAAAAAAATTTAACAGAAGAAGAAAAAGAAATTGCTATGGCCAGAAAGCTAGAGATTTTGATTTTACCAGTATTAAAGAGAAATATGGAATTCTTTTATGCAGGAGGAAATCTTAAGGGTAAAGCCAATGCATATAGAAATTCAACTAATAAAGAAATAGTTGAACAAAATTTAAGAGATAAAAAAGAAAATGTTGCAACTGTGTGCAAGCCACTTTGCGAGATGGTAGCAGAAATTTTACAGGAAAATGGAATTAATGCACAAACAGTATCTTGTGATACAGATATGTTTAAACATACAGATGTATTAATAACAACTAAAAACGGAAAACAATATATCGTAAACTATTTAGAAGATATGGAAAATATTCAAACTGGAATGAAAACTCCTGATTTTGCATCTGAAGCCTATTATGAAAGAAGATACAAAAAATTTGAAAAAGGCCTTACAACAGATGGAAAAAGGCTTGAAAACATTAGTTTTTTAGATGAAGAAACATTAGATAAAATAGATACTAATTTAGGATACAAACAACAAAACATGTATATGAATACTGTAATTCAACAAATAAAAGATGAATTTTTAAATTTCAAGCAAATAATGGCTGAAAACGAATGGGCCACTACAAAACTAAAATTGGAAAAACGGAATGGCTACAAAAGAAGTAGAAGAACAAGCAAAATCTGAAATAGATAAAAAATATAAAAACATGACAAGTGATGAAGAGCTAGAAGCTAAAATGGATTGGATTTTTGATTACTTTAACCACAGAGACAACATAAAGGGGCATGCAGATTTTGTTATGTATTATAGTAGACTTTTATTAAAAGAAGTATTAAAAAAAGAAGAGTATAGTAAAATAACTAGATATGATTGCTTTGTGAACAGCAAAGATATTCCAGAAGACAGTATAATAAAAGATGTATTAGATTTTGAAAATCCAGATAATAAAGTTAAAAATAGATTTTGTATGTTAATGCTTAATGATAAGGCATACATATTTTCAACAAAGCCAAATGAATATATAAAAATAAATGAAGAACAAATACAAAAATTAAGAGCTTATGCTAATATTTCTAAAAGCGAAAAGCCTTCAGAACTTGTGTTGAATTTATGTGATAGGGGAAACGCATTACCTTTAGTTTTTCATCCATTAGGAAGTAAATTATTAAATGAAAGAGCAGAACTTATAGATAATGAATTAACTAAGGAAGAACGAGAAAAAGCAATAAAAGAGTTATCTGATAGTATAAAAACGACAGACGAACCAGTCACAAGTATATCAATACCATATCCAAATGGAAGCAATAAATATGTATACATTAATTCGAATGATGAGTTTGTAGTAAAAGCAGATAAAAGAGAAACAATATATCATTATAACGAAGAAAAAGACAGTTATGAAACAGAAGATATTGAATTAGATGAGAGATAAGAAAGGAGAATAGTATGTTTAGTTATGAACAATACCAAGAAAGTGCAAACTATATAAAGGAGAAGATAGGAAGTTTAAGCCCTAAAATAGCAATTATATTGGGATCTGGCTTAGGAGTGTTAAAAGAAGAATTCGAAAAAAAAATAGTAATAAAATATAATGAAATACCAAATTTTCCAGTATCTACAGTAGAAGGACATGCAGGAGAACTAATAATTGGAAAGCTTGGAGAAAAAGAAATAATAGCAATGAATGGGAGATTTCATTACTATGAAGGGTATGACTTAAAAGAAACTACTTTTCCAGAGAGAGTTTTTAAATTATTAGGAATAGAAAAACTTATAATAACTAATGCAGCGGGAGGAGTGAATAAAGAATATGTTGCAGGAGACTTTATGGTAATAAATGATTATTTAAGCTTTTTTGCAGAATCAGTATTAAGGGGAAAAAATTTAGAAGAATTTGGAGATAGATTTCCAGATATGAGTGAAACTTTTGATAAAGATTTAAGCAAAAAACTTAAAGACGTAATAAATAAACATACAGGTAGAGCCCAAGAGGGTATTTATGCATATATGAAAGGACCTACATTTGAAACACCAGCAGAAATAAGAGCATTAAGAACTTTAGGAGCAGATGCAGTGGGAATGTCAACTGTACCAGAAGCTGTAATAGCACATCATTGTGGAATAAAATGTGTAGGAGTATCTTGCATAACAAATATGGCGGCAGGAGTATTAGATGAAAAATTATCTTATGATGATGTAAAACAAACAGCCGAAAAAGTAAAAATTAAATTTAAAGAAATAATAAAAGAATATATTAGTATAATATAAATGAAAGGAAACTAATATGTTAAAAGAACAAGGATTTGTAAGGATAGGGGCTGTAGTCCCAAAGCTAAAAGTAGCAGACACAGAATTCAATTGCAATGAAATAATAAAACAAATAGAAATAGCGAGTAATAATAAAATTCAAATAGCAGTATTTCCAGAATTATGTATTACAGGCTATACATGCCAAGATTTATTTGAACAAGATATTTTGCTAGAAGAAGCAGAAAGATCACTAGATAAAATCTTAGAATATACAAATAATCTAGATATTATTTGTATAATTGGTATGCCAATAAAAGCAGAGAATCAATTATTTAATACAGCAGTTGTAATTCAAAAAGGTAGAATACTTGGAATAGTACCAAAAACATTTATTCCAAATTATAGTGAATTCTACGAAAAAAGATGGTTTACATCTAGCAAAAGTGCAAATAAAAAAGAAATAGAAATATTAGGTCAAAAAGTTCCTTTTGGAATAGATTTATTATTTAAAGATAAAGCAAATAATGAGATTTGCTTTGGAATAGAAATATGTGAAGATGTATGGGCAGTAGAGCCACCAAGCAACAAGTTAGCATTACTTGGAGCAAATATTATATTTAATTTATCTGCAAGCAATGAAGTTATAGGTAAAAAAGAATATAGAAAAGAATTAGTAAAAATGCAATCAGCAAAAACAATATCAGGATATGTATATTGTTCTAGCGGAGTAAACGAATCAACTTCAGATGTGGTGCTTTCTGGAGATAGCATGATTTTTGAAAACGGTTCTTGTCTTGTAAATAACTCAAGATTTGATTTCGAAAGTAATATGATTTTTACAGAAATAGATACAAAAAGACTTTCAAATGATAGAAGAAAAAATACTAGCTTTATGGGAAATCCAGTGGATTTAGAATATAGAGAAATAGAAATAAACATACCAGACAATATAGAAAATTTAACAAGAGAATATAGTAAAACTCCATTTGTTCCGGAGGATAAAAAAAAAATAAGTGAAATTTGCGAAGAAATTTTAAATATACAAAGTTATGGGTTAGCTAAAAGATTATTACACACAAATATTAATAAAACAGTAATTGGAATATCAGGAGGATTAGATTCAACACTTGCTTTTTTAGTAATAACTAAAGCTTATGAGATATTAAATCTTCCAAAAGAAAATATAATAGCAATAACAATGCCAGGATTTGGAACAACTTCTAGAACACATAATAACTCTATAAAGCTTATAAATGAGTATGGAGCAACATTTAGAGAAATAAATATAACTAAAAGTTCTTTGCAACACCTTGAAGATATAGGACATGACAAAAATATAAAAGATGTAACTTATGAAAATGCTCAAGCAAGAGAAAGAACAAAAATACTAATGGATGTTGCAAACAAAGAAAATGGATTAGTTATTGGGACAGGTGATTTATCAGAATTAGCTCTTGGATGGTGTACATATAATGGTGACCACATGAGTATGTATGCTGTAAATACAAGCATTCCAAAAACACTAGTAAAATATATAATAAAATGGGTTGCAGGGAATAGCAAAGAAGAATGCAAGAATATAATTAATGATATATTAGATACACCAATATCACCAGAACTATTGCCACCAGATGAAAATGGCAATATAGAACAAAAAACAGAAGAACAGGTTGGACCATATATATTACACGATTTCTTTTTATATCACTTTTTAAGGTATGGAGCAGAACCTAAAAAAATATACATATTAGCATGTAAAACATTTAAACAAGATTTTAAAAAAGAAGAAATAAAGCATTGGTTACAAGTTTTTATAAAAAGATTTTTTACACAACAATTTAAGAGAAACTGTATGCCAGACGGACCAAAAGTAGGAACAGTAAGTTTATCTCCAAGAGGAGATTTGAGAATGCCAAGTGATGTAAATTATAATATTTGGCTAAAAAATTTATCGGAGGGAATAATATGAATTTACCAAATAAATTAACAATTTTTAGGATTTTGCTAGTGCCAGTAATGGTAATAATTCCATATTTAAATATAAATGGAAATTTCTTAGAAATATCAATTGCATATTGGATAATGGGATTAATATTTATAATTGCATCATACACAGACCACCTAGACGGAAAACTAGCAAGAAAAAATAATCAAATAACTACATTTGGAAAATTTGCAGATCCACTAGCAGACAAAATATTAGTGCTAGCGGCAATGCTTATATTTGTAGAAGCAAAAAGTTTGCCAGCTTGGATTCCAATTATAGTATTATTTAGAGAATTTGTAGTATCAGGATACAGACTAATAGCTGTAGAAAAAGGCGGAGAAGTAATAGCAGCAAGTATTTGGGGAAAATTAAAAACAGTAACACAAATGATTGCAATAGTGTTAATGTTTATAAATATTAATAATACAAATATATTCGGTGCATTTATAAAAGGAAATTTATCAGGAATAGAGCTGATAATAAATATACTAGCAACAGTATTCATGTTGATTTCAGTAATAGCAACAATCTTCTCAGGTTGGGACTATGTAAAAAATGGTAAAGAATTACTAAAAGATTAAAAATTGGTGAAAAAGGGGTCAGACCCCTTTTTCACCAATTTAACAGAGGAGGAACTTAATTGGACAAGCAAAAAGCAAGAAAACGTATTGATGAATTAAATAAACTTACTGCATATTATGCTAAAAAATACTATGATGATGATGCACCAGAAATATCAGATTTTGAATATGATATGCTTATGAACGAGCTTAAAAATTTAGAAAAAGAATTTCCAGAGTTTATCAGTAAAGATTCACTAACTCAAAAAGTTGGAGGAACTGTAAAAGAAGGATTTGAAAAGGTAACACATATTGTGCCACTTCAAAGTTTACAAGATGTATTTTCTTTTGACGAGTTGTATAGCTTTGATGAAAGAATGAAAAAATTTGATGATAATATTAAATATGTTGTAGAAACAAAAATAGATGGATTATCAGTTGCACTAGAATATAAAAATGGTGAATTTGTAAGAGGTGCAACAAGAGGAAATGGACAAGTTGGAGAAGATATTACAGATAATTTAAAAACTATTAAAAATATTCCTAAAAAGCTAAAAGAAAACATAGATATAGTAGTAAGAGGAGAAGTTTTTATATCTAAAAAAGACTTTGACGAATTAAATGAAAAGCAAGACGAAGAGAATAAATTTGCAAATGCAAGAAACTTAGCAGCAGGTTCGCTAAGACAGCTAGATAGTTCAATTACAGCTACTAGACCTCTTGATATTTACATTTTTAATGTTCAAAAAAGTGATACAATAAAATTTACATCACATTATGAATCTTTGTTATATTTAGAAAAAATAGGTTTTAATGTAAATCCTGTAAAAATATTTTGCAATAACATAAAAGAAGCGGTAAAGGCAATAGAAAAAATAGGTGAAGATAGAGAAAAAATTCCATTTGGAATAGATGGAGCAGTTATAAAAGTTGATGATTTAGATTTAAGAGAAAAAATTGGTACAACATTTAAAGTACCAAAATGGGCTATTGCATACAAATACCCACCAGAGCAAAAAGAAACAATATTAAAGGATATCGTTTGTAACGTTGGAAGAACAGGAGTAATTACACCAATGGCAATACTAGAACCAGTGGTGGTTGCAGGTTCTAAAATATCCAAAACAACTCTTCACAATGAAGATTTTATAAAAGAAAAAGGATTAAAAATAGGTGACCATATATTAATACAAAAAGCTGGAGATGTTATTCCAGAGGTTGTAAAAGCATTGGTAGAAAAAAGAACGGGCGATGAAAAAGATTTTGAGATGCCTAAGACTTGTCCTGTTTGTGGAGCAGAAGCTGTAAGAGAAGAGGGAGAAGCAGCTGTAAGATGTATAGGAGTTGAGTGCAAAGCTCAAAATTTAAGAAACATTATTCATTTTGCTTCAAAAGAAGGAATGAATATTGAAGGATTAGGCGAAAAAATAGTAGAACAATTATATAACAACAAATTAATAGAAACAATTGCGGATATATATTACTTAAAACAAGAAGATATAGAAAGTCTAAAAAAAGATGGAAAGAAATTTGCAAAAAACTTAATAGATGCAATAGAACAAAGTAAAAGCAACGACTTAGATAGATTGATTTGCGCAATTGGAATAAGACATATTGGAACAAAATCTGCAAAAACACTTGCAAGAAGATTTAAAACAATGGAAAATTTAAAAAATGCTACATTAGAAGAATTAATAATGACAGACGACGTAGGAGAAATTACGGCAAAAAGTATTTACGAGTTTTTTAAACAAGAACAAACACAAGATTTGTTAAATAGATTAAAACAAGCAAACGTAAATATGAAGCTAAAAGAAGAAACAAATAATGATAACAGATTTGAAGGAAAAACATTTGTATTAACTGGTTCATTAGAAAACTATACTCGTGAAGAAGCAAGTAATATTATAGAAAGCTTTGGAGGAAAAACTTCTAGCTCTGTATCTAAAAAAACAGACTATGTTTTAGCCGGAGAAGAGGCAGGAAGCAAACTAACAAAAGCAGAATCACTAGGAGTAAAAATAATAACAGAACAAGAATTTAAAGAAATGATTAAATTGTAATTTTGAATATAATTCCAATTTATAAAGGAGATAAAATGAATAAAGACTATAGTTTTGAACAATTATGGAAAGATTTAAATGACGGTTATCAAATATATTACACATATATGGGCACAAGATATTTGCTTAGCAAACTTACTAAAAACTGCTATTCAAAAGAAATAGTCAATTTTAGTGGAAAAGGACCACATCCCAAAACACAAATTATAACATTAAAATCTGTAAAAGAAATACATCCTTTTATGGAAAATATAGAGTATAAAATTCAAGCATAAGGAGTTTCTTATGAATATTTTAGAAAAATATAATCAAGAACAACTTGAAAGATTTTATAAGGATTTAAATAAAACAGAACAAAGTAAGCTACAAAAAGAAATAGAAAGTATTGATTTTGAACAAATAAATAGCATGTATATAAACTCAAAAAAAGATGAGATTATCGAATTAAAAGAAATAGAGCCAATAAAATATTATATAAAAAAGAAATTAAGTAAAAGTATAATAGAAGAATATTCAAACCTAGCAAAAGAAATCTTGAAAAAAAATAAATTATGTGTTATTACAATGGCAGGAGGACAGGGAAGCAGATTAGGAGTAAATTGGCCCAAAGGAATGTTTAAATTAAATATAGATGGAAAACTAAAAAGCCTTTTTGAAATAAACTGTGAAAAACTTATTAAAGCAAATAAACAATATAATATAGAAATATTATGGCTTATAATGACTAGCAAAGAAAATGATTTACAAACACAAGAATTTTTTAGAAACAATAACTATTTTGGATACCCTAAGAATAGAATAATATTCTTTACACAAAATGAAATTCCAGTTTTGGATTTAAATGGAAAGATTCTGTTAGAAGAAAAGTACAAAATAAAAAAAGCAGCTAATGGAAATGGGGATGTTTTTGAGGCTTTAAGTAAAAATAATATTATAAATAAACTAGATAATGAAGGCATAGAATACATATCATTTATGGGAATAGATAACATTTTGGCAAATCCAATTGATTATGTTTTTTTAGGAATGATGGCTTATAAAAAATACCAAGTGGCTTCAAAATCCATTTTTAAAGAAAATGCTATGGAGAAATCTGCAGTCTTTTGCAAAAGGAAAAACAGGCCATATATATTAGGATATGACAAAATTTCGAAAGAATTATCAGGAGAAAAAGCAAAAAATGGTGAATTTCTATATAGAGACTGTAATGTCTTAGCACATCTTATGACACTGAAAGCAGTTAAACAAGTTATACAAAAAGATTTGCCATATCATAGAGTGTTTAGAAAAACTAATGCACTAAATCAAAAGGGAGAAAGCGTAATACAAGATAGCTTTAAATTTGAAAAGTTTATATTTGATGCCTTCTCATATTTTGAAGATATGTTAGTTTTAAGAATAGAAAAAGATGAATTCGCTCCAATTAAAAATAGAGAAGATGTAGAATTTGCTATAAAAGAATATAATAAAAAATAAAAATGTTTTGAAACTATTGACTTTACTACGTTTAGCTAATATAATAAGGTCAAATTCAATTGATAATGGAGGCAAAAGTAAACAAATGGCACAAGGTAAATTAGCATATTCATTTGATGACAATTTAAACAGTAAAACTGATGAACAATTAGTAACTTTTGCAAAAGAAGGAAATGAGAAGGCACTAGAATACTTATTTGAAAGATACAAAAACCTTGTTAATATGAAGGTAAGTAAGTATTTTATTGTTGGCGCAGAAAAAGAGGATATAGTACAAGAAGCAATGATAGGACTTTATAAGGCTGTAAAAAATTTTGAAGTGGACAAGCAAAATTCTTTTAAATCATTTGCTAATTTGTGTATAGAAAGACAGTTAATTACAGCAATAAAAACTTCGAATAGACAAAAGCATATACCACTTAATTCTTCGTTATCATTAAACACTTCTGTGTATGAAGATGATGATGATACTTCATTAATGGAATGCTTTAACTCTAAAACAGTTGAAGATCCATTAGACACTATAACTAAAAAAGAATATTACAAAAAAGTAGGAACGAAAATAGATGAGCATTTGAGTGATTTCGAAAAACAAGTTTTAGGAAGGTTTGTTAAACGGAGAAAGTTATGTAACAATTGCAGAAAAGCTTGATACACAAGTGAAATCTGTTGATAATGCAATACAAAGAATTAGAAAAAAAGCAATTAGAAATATAGTAGATGAGGAGGAATAATCCTCATCTTATATGCTTCTATAGCTCAGTAGGTAGAGCACTTGCGTGGTAAGCAAGAGGTCACCAGTTCGATTCTGGTTGGAAGCTCCAAAATAAAAGAAGTGTATATTACAAAAAAATCAAAAAACGAAGAGGGATTAGTATGAAAATAGGAATAGTAGGTTTACCAAATGTAGGCAAAAGTACAATGTTTAATAGTATAACAAATGCAGGGGCAGAATGTGCAAACTATCCATTCTGTACAATAGAACCAAATGTGGGCGTTGTACCAGTACCAGACGAAAGATTAGATGTTTTAGGAAAGATGTATAATACTCAAAAAATAACTCATGCAATTGTAGAGTTTGTTGATATTGCTGGACTTGTAAAAGGAGCAAGTAAAGGAGAAGGACTTGGAAATAAATTTTTATCACATATTAGAGAGGTAGACGCAATAGCACAAGTAGTAAGATGCTTTGAAGATCCCAATATTGTGCATGTAGATGGAAGTATAAATCCAATTAGAGATATAGAAACAATTAACTTAGAATTAATATTAGCAGATATGGAGACAGTAGAAAAAAGACTAGAAAAAGCAAAGAAAAATTTAAAAGCAGATAAGAAATATCAAGAAGAAATTGATTGCCTAGAAAAAATAAAAAAACATTTAGAAGAAGAAAAACCTGCTAGAACATTAGAACTTAATGATGACGAAAAACTAATATTAAAAGATGCTATGCTTCTTACTGCAAAACCAATTTTATATATATGTAATGTATCAGAAGAACAATTATCAGATGCAGAGAACGATGAAAATGTAAAAAAAGTCAAAGAATATGTAAAGAATGAAAATAGTATAGCAATTCCACTTTGTGCAAAAATTGAAGAAGAATTAACAAGTTTAGAAGAGGCAGATAAAAAAGAAATGCTAGAAGCATTAGGACTAAAAGAATCTGGATTAGATAGAGTTATAAGAGAAAGCTATTCAGTGCTAGGTTTAATGTCTTTTTTAACAGCAGGAGAACCAGAAGTAAGGGCATGGACAATAAAAAAAGGAACAAAAGCACCAGTTGCAGCAGGAAAAATACATTCAGATATACAAAGAGGATTTATAAAAGCAGAAATAGTTTCTTATGATGACCTAATAAAAGAAGGTTCAATGAATGCAGCAAGAGAAAAAGGATTAATTAGATCAGAAGGAAAAGAATATATAATGCAAGAAGGAGACATTGTTCTATTTAAATTTAATGTTTAATGAAAAATGTCGAAAAATAAATATTTTTTAAAAAAATTTTAAAAAAAACCACAAAACTATTGCAATAATTGAAAAAATGTAGTATAAATATTAGAGGACAACTTATAATAATAGTATAATGTGATATAAAGGAGATAGTAATTATGTCAAATGTAAAAAAAGTAATAATATGTATATTAGCAATTGCATTAGTAGTTTTAGCAATAACAACAAATGTATTTGCATCAGCTGATGATATATTCGCAGCATACTCAAATAATAAAAATAATAATGTTGAAAATATTGAAAGCAGAAATAATAATACAAATACAGAAAATAAAGTAAAAAATGTAGTTAATAACTCAGCAAACAATGTAGTAAACAAGGCAGTAAATAATAATGCGAAAGTTTCAAATGCTGAAGAACATGCAGATGCAGGTGTTGATTATTCAATAGTTTTTGTAATAGCTATATGTGGAATTTCAGCAATATATGCATACAAAAAAATAAGAGATTACAATGTATAGAATAAAAATATTTAAGAGCTGTTAAAAAACAGCTCTTTTTTCATTACATAAATTCTTTTGCCTTAACAATAAACCTCTTTTTGTTTATGTTGTTACAAGTTATTAAAGTTACCTCTTTTTTACCATTAGTATCTTGAGAAGTACAGCCCATATCATTTTTTTCAATCTCATACATTTCATAAACTTTATAATATACGCACACATTTGCTGGAGCATATATTTTTATAATATCCCCAATATCCAATAAAGAAAGTTTACTAAAAAAACGGTCATCATCAAAATTGTGCCCTGCAATACAAAGATTACCTACTTTATTTGGAGCTGGACCAAAAAATTTACATGGCGAGATTTTAAGAAGTTCATCACTAGTTTTAGAAAGAATGGGATATTTAATGTTAATTTTATCAATTTGTATTATGCCAACTACATTAGCTTCATCAGAATTGTTTAATTTTACAACTGTATAATTTTGCTCATTTGAATACAAACTATCTATATTAAATGAATTAATTAAAGCAGAAGCAAATTTTTCTTGCTTTTTTGAATTGTATAGATATACAGAAAAATATGAAGTGGTGGATATAAATAAAAACAAAGAAATATATAGTAAAAATTTAAAAGATTTAGAATTTTTTTGGGAATTATTTTTTCCATTATTAATACCCGTATATAATATTTGATTCATAATATATTAGTCTATATAAATATAAAATAAATATACATGATAAGGCAATTAAAGAAATTCCAATTTGCCTATAAAAACAATCAAATGAATAAAAATGCCTAAAATACTTGATTTTTTTAAAAAACAGGTATATAATAATATAGCAATTGAAAAAATACTAGAAGAGTGGGAACAAATCCCACTCTTCAATTATGAAAAGGAGAAAAAATTGGCAAAGATAGAAGAAAAGGTTGAAAGCCTTATTAAGCAAACCATAGAAAACCTTGGCTATGAACTTTATGATGTAGAATATGTAAAAGAAGCAAAAGACTACTTCTTAAGAATCTATATTGATTCAAAAAAAGGAATAGACTTGGAAGATTGCGAAAAAGTAAGCAATAGTATTACAGAATTGCTTGACAAAGAAGATGTAATTCCAGAGCAATATTTTTTAGAGGTTTCTTCACCAGGAATTGAGAGAACTTTAAAAAGAGAAAAACACTTAAAAGATAATATAGGAAATGAAGTTCAAATAAAACTATTTAAACCATTTGAGGGTAAAAAACAATACAAAGGAATATTAAAAGAGTTTGATGAAACCAAAATAGAAATAGTTAATCAAAATGAAGAACAAATAGAAATAGACAGAAAAAATATATCACAAATAAAAACAGTATATAATTGGTAAAAGAAAGGATGATTACAATGAAATCAATCGAAACTAAAGAATTGATAACAGCAATTGAAGAATTAGAAAAAGAAAGAGGAATAAGCAAAGAATATTTATTAAGCTCATTAGAAACTGCTTTGGTTACAGCATATAAAAGAAACTTTGATTCAGCAGAAAATGTAAAAGTAAATATGGACGAAAACACAGGAGATATAAAAGTATATGCAGTAAAAACAGTTGTAGAGGAAGTTCTAGATGATCAATTAGAAATAAGCTTAGAAGAAGCTAAAAAAGAAAATAAAAATGCCAAAATAGGTGATGAAATAGAAATAGAAATAATACCTAGAAACTTTGGTAGAATTGCTGCACAAACTGCAAAACAAGTAATTGTACAAAAAATTAGAGAAGTAGAAAGAAATATGGTATATACAGAATATAATGACAGAAAAGGAGAAATTGTTTCTGGAATTATACAAAAAGCAGATGGTGGAACTATTGTATTAGACTTAGGAAAATTAGAAGGAATAATGCCAGTAAAAGATCAAATACCAACAGAAACATATCATGTAAATGATAAAATAAAAGCGTATGTTGTTAGTGTAGAAAGAGGCTTAAAAGGAGCACCACAAGTACTAGTTTCTAGAAGTCATCCTGATTTTGTAAGAAAACTATTTGAATTTGAAATACCAGAAATATATGAAGGTTTAATAGAAATAAAAAGTGTATCAAGAGATGCTGGTTCAAGAAGCAAAGTAGCTGTATATTCTACAAACGAAAATATTGACCCAGTTGGTTCTTGCGTAGGACAAAAAGGAATAAGAATTCAAAACATTATAAACGAACTAAATGGAGAAAAGATAGATGTTATAGAATGGAATGAAGACCCAGCAATATTTATATCAGCAGCATTATTACCAGCACAAGTTATGGCTGTAGATGTAAAAGAAGAAGAAAAATTTGCACAAGTAATAGTTCCAGACGATCAATTATCTTTAGCAATAGGAAAATCTGGACAAAACGCTCGCTTAGCTGCAAGACTTACAAACTGGAAAATTGATATAAAAAGTGAAAGCCAATTTAGAGAATTATTAGAAAAACAAGAATCAGAAGAAACAACTGAAGAAATAACAGAAGAAGACTAATAATGTAGGGCGCAGTCCTTGGCGACCAGAAAAAACAAAAAGGATGGATAATTTTATGAAAAAAGTTGTACAAAGAATGTGCATGGGTTGTAATACAAAAAAAGATAAAAAAGAATTAATTAGAATTGTTTCATCAAAAGATGGAAATATCACAATAGACAAAACTGGAAAGTTATCTGGTAGGGGTGCATATATATGTGATAACATAGAATGCTTGGAAAAGGTAATAAAAAATAAAAGACTAGAAAAAGTGCTAGAAAGAAATATAAGTGAAGAAATTTATAATGAATTAAGGGGTGTAATTATTGACAAAGCTAATTAAAAACAAAATAAGCATTAAAGAAATTTGTGGGGGTGACACTATTGGGTAAAATAAAAATACATGAAATAGCAAAAAAAATAGGTGTAAATAGTAAAGAGGTATTAGAAAAAGCATTGGAATTAGGATTAGATGTAAAAACACACATGAGTAGTGTTGATGAGAGCGATGCTAAAAAAATAGAGGCTAAATTCTCAAATACTACTCCAAAAAAAGAAGTAAAAGAAAAGAAAGATAGTCCAGTTATAATTAGAAGAGAAGTAATTATGACTGATTCTGATACAACAAAAAAAGATGAAGCAAAAAAAGCAGAAATTAAAAAAGATAGAGATGTTGGATTTATAGAAAGACAAAGAAAAACAGACTATAATATTGTGTATAGAAATAAACCTACAAAACCTCTTACTGTAAGTGAATTATTTGGAAAGAAAGAAGAACCTAAAAAAGCAAAACAAACTGAAAAACCAGTAGTAGAAAAACAAGAAACAGTAGAAGTGGATAAAAAAGAAGTAGTTACACCGATAGAGAAAAAAGAAGAAACAAAAATAGAGAACACAAACAAAGTTCAACCTAAACAAGCTGAAGCGACAACTCAAAGATCTGTACAACAAAGACCTTTTGGTAATAGAGAATTTAATAGAGATAATCAAAGACCATATAATAGGGAAAATGGACAAAGGCCTTATAATAGAGATGGACAAAATAGACCATATAACAGAGATGGGCAAAGACCTTTCAATAGGGATGGACAAAACAATAGACCATTTAATAGAGATGGACAAAGACCTTTCAACAATAATAGAAACCAGGGAAATTTTGGCGGAAGAAGACCATTAGATGAAAGAGGAATAGAGAAAAACATAAAGAATATTATGGCTTCTGACGTAGTAGAAAAAGAAAATGTAAGAGAATATGCAAACAAAGCAATAGACAAACAAAAGAACAATAGATATGAAGAAAAGACAAACAAAAAATCTTCTAAATCAAGAAGAAATGATTTTGAAGAAATAAGCAGTCACAAGTTAAAAGATTTAAAACAAGAAAATAGATTATCAAATATGTTTGATGAAGGTTCTATGTTAGACTATTATGATTTAACTACAACAAGAGGAAGAAGAGGCAAGAAAAAAATACAACAAGGTGAAAATAGAGTAAAACAAAAAATATTTGATTTAACAGATATAACAATACCAGAAACAATAACAGTAAAAGACCTAAGTGCAGAACTTAAAAAGACTAGCGGAGAAATTATAAAAAAACTATTAGGCTATGGAATTATGGCAACAATAAATAATGAAATCGACTTTGATACGGCATTTTTAATAGCAGGAGAATTTGGCGTAACTGCACATAAAAAAGAAGTAGTTACAGATGAAGACATCCTATTTGACGACAGCGAAGATAAAGAAGACGAATTAAAACCAAGACCACCAGTAATTGTTGTTATGGGCCACGTTGATCATGGTAAAACTTCATTGCTAGATGCAGTAAGATCTACAAATGTAATAGAAGGAGAAGCAGGAGGAATTACACAAGCAATAGGTGCATACAAGGTAGAAATAAATGGAAGAGAAATTACATTCTTAGATACACCAGGACATGAAGCATTTACAGCAATGAGAGCAAGAGGTGCTCAAATAACAGATATAG
>OLHG01000262.1_pt1 | contig 37725 bp, 50 predicted proteins | sample 1605971 | NCBI WGS metagenome assembly OLHG01 (sample SAMN03283289) | human gut metagenome | biome: human-associated habitat; material: feces | host: Homo sapiens | place: Peru | collected 2012 | reverse complement strand
AAAAAAAGGAGAATAATATGGCTTCATTAGAACTTATTACCAACCTGAAACTGATTAAAGACAGAGCTGATATTCCTTTACCGACAGAACTTCCTGTCGGCTATATGGCTTTTGGCGTTGTCGATGGTCGTGTCTCTATTTGGGGCAATTACAATGGCACCGTTGAGGACCTTGTCAAAAAAGGCTCATACACCATAGTAATCGTTCAGCAGACAGGTACGAGTACGACTGCTGTTATGTCTCAAAAAGCTGTGACAGACGCTATCGCATCAGCAAAGAAGGATATAACAGATAATCTTGGAACTGCTGCGGCAAAGGACGTAGGAGCGGCAGCAGGCAACGTGCCAGTGTTGGATGCAAGTGGCAAACTTGTTGAGAGCGTTATTCCTGCAGTCGCTATCACAGACACATTCGTTGTAGACAGCCAAACCGCAATGCTTGCATTGAACGCACAAAAAGGTGATATCGCAATTCGAACTGACTTGAATAAATCTTTCGTTTTACAGGCTCAACCTGCTTCAACACTTGAGAACTGGAAGGAGCTCCTTACTCCGACAAACGCTGTGTTGAGTGTGAACGGTAAAACAGGCACAGTCATTCTTACAGGCGCAGACATAACGAGCACATTCACCACTGCAACAACACGGACGAATATTGAGACAGGCGAAACATTGCCGACGTCACTTGGCAAAATCGCCAAATGGTTCGCCGATTTGAAAGGTCTTGCGTTCAAGGACACAATCGTTGCAGCAACAGATATTTCGGGCGTTGTGCCTGCTGCAAACTTGCCTATTGCGTCAGCGAGTGAAAAAGGTATTGCGAGCTTTGGGAACGGCTTAAGTATTTCGAACGGTGCTGTAAGCGCGAAAGCTGGTCAAGGCATTATCGTGGACAGCACAGGTATTAGGGCCGACGTTGTTTTGAAAATTGACGTTATCTAATACGGAGGTCGATGTATGGCTGCATTTGAATTGACATCAAATCTTAAATACATCACTTCAGGCGCAATACCTACGACGACTACTTTGCCGAGCGGCAATTTCGCTTTTGGAGTCATTAACGGAAAGCCCAGACTCTTCGGAAATGTGAATGGCGTAATCAATGAATACGGGCTCGAAACAAGCACACCGTATGTTGTCACCTTAGAGACAAGTTCGTGGACTTGGAGTGACGGTAAATACAGTTATTCAATCCCAGCTACAACACACGGCAAAGGTGCTTATCCGAGTGTACACACATACGTTGCAAACGCAGACGAGAGTTTGTGGGAAGAGACGTATAACTCGCCTGCGATCGATGCAAGCGGAAACATAACACTTTACTCGAATGTGGACGTTTCAATGCGAGTGGTGATAAAATAATAAGGAGGTAAAATATGAAAACAACTAATGGCATTATTTTAGATGGTAATAAGTTATCTGTTCCTGAAATTTCGAATGCTGGCTTTCACAATAGTATCTATCGTGAAAAGGACATCTCTTCGTATTTGACGGACGGCAGTTTATGGGAACGAATTTCGAGTGGAACGTTTGATGACCTCTTCATAGGCGATTATTTTGAAGTCGATCTTAATGGAACACGCGTCATGCGAATTGCTGGCTTTGATACATTCTATAAGACGTATAATGGAGAAAACAGAATGAACAGTCATCATGCTATTATTATTCCAGATGACTGTTTGGAACAGCAGACGATGAGTGAAGTAACTATCGTAGACGGTTATGTCGGTACAGATATGTTCAGGACATTCCTTCCTTTCTGGGCAACTACGCTTGAAAAATTTATTGGAGCGGACCATGTGTTGAATGTTTATGAGTATCTTACGAGCCATGTCGATGACAATGCAAAGAATTGTCTAAGACCGGACTTAACAGGCGCATCAAACGCATGTACATGGACAGCGTCAAAGGCGAACTTGTTGTCAGAGACTGAAGTGTTTGGTCATATGTCTTATTCGAGTTCAGGTTATGAAAATGGTATGAGCTGTTATGGTCAGCTTCCTTTATTTAGATTGAACCCATCGAAGATTATAGTAAAGGAAAGTGGTATTATCGGCTATTGGCTACGTAATGTCGCATGCGACAACTACTTCTGTGCTGTTGATTATCAAGGCGCGCCGATGTACGAGGATGTCCACGTGCCTGAAGGCATGGGCGTTCGTCCTCGCTTTATAATTGGCTAATTGACAATCTTAAGGAGAAATAAATATGAACAAACGTGAGAAGATTGAACGCATCAATACTCGTATTTCTGAGCTTAAAAACATGCTCTCGGCGCAATCGTCTACTATTGGCGATTGGAAGTTAATAAAACAGTTTGAAGCGTCTATGCAAGGCTTAAACGCGCCTTATACAAATGAAGAAATGAAGGCTTATCACGACTCTCGAACAAAAGTTCGTGATGAAATCAACAAACTGGAAAATGAACTTACTAAGGAGATATAACAACAATGGAGCAAAAAACTTTTGAATACAAAGACAACATTTATCGCATTCGTAAGATGAATGCAATCGAAGCACTCGCATTACGCTCGGCATCAGATATGAAGAGCGTTGCGGGCGCTAAGCAGTTTTTCACTGATGTGCTTGAACGCATTGAAGTTCAGGCTGGTGAAAAGTGGCTGCCGGTCAAACAAGAGAATGCAAACGTGTATCTGCCTGACGGAATTCAGGACGACTTCACAGGTGTTCAGCTTCTCATCGAGTTCTTTATGAAGGAGTTCTTAACGCCTTTTTTCGAGAAGTCCGTCGAATAGAAAGTCTTGCACCAAGCATGCCTGTCGACGGAGATATTGATTTGCTGAGGACACAACGAGTTGACTCAATCGTGTATGCACTCGTAAGCAGTAAGTTCACAACACTTGCTGAGCTTAAGAACACATACACTTGCTGGGAGGCACTTGACTTATATGAGATATATACTGTGAATGCCTATAACAAAAATTCAATTCATAAAAGTCTTCGCAAATAACACACGATTTCACAGATTAACTTCTGAGACACTTCGTAGGTTTTGTAATATAAATTATTTATTTTAAATCTTGTGTCTCAGAAGTTAACAAGTGACTTCAAGAGTAATACGAAAAGGAATGTTGCATGAAAAAGTTTTTATTCTGGTTTATACAATGTACATGGGGAATTTTACAAACACTTGTCGGAGCAATGCTCTGGCTCATTATGTCAAGTAAAATCACAGATTATGGCTGGTACAGAAAAGCGAGTGTTTCGATAGTGTTGGGGTCTCGACTACAAGGAGCAGTTTCACTTGGCGCATTTATTCTTTGCTTTCATACTCCTGGCGAAAACACGCTTAAACATGAGTTTGGGCATTGTATTCAGAGCTTGATACTTGGACCGTTGTTCTTATTCGTAATTGGGTTACCGTCACTTATTTGGTGTGGTTGCTTCGAAAAGTATAGACAAAAACACAATATCTCATATTATGCGTTTTACACTGAAAAGTGGGCGAACAAACTTGGAGGCGTTAAATAACGTCTCTATTATGGACTTGAAATGGTGTCGATTGCAAGTAATGCTGTATGTCAAAGCTTACAAGACCTGAGTTCAATTCTCAGCGAGTCCACAAATAAACACAAGGAGGTCGAATAATGGAAGATTTTCATATTGACATGGGCGTTCGCTTCACACCCGATGAAGATAGCGTCGAAGAGATAAACAAGTTATTCGACAACTTCAAGAAAATCAAAGTCTTTGGCGGAGACGAGAATGTTTCAAGAATGCGTCAACAGTTTGATGATTTTAATCTGAGACGCAGCAGCTTGCAGCAAACTCGGAACATGTTACAGCTATATCGAGACGCTAAAGGCAAAGGCGACGACTATAACGACGCTACAACACAACAGCTCATCAAATACATGAAGGAGCTCATTGGGAGTAACGAAAAATTAGCTGAAGAATTTGGCGACAACGTAAAGACAGACCTCGAAGAAAGCACTGAGGTTATGATTGGCAATCTTAAATCGCAATTCCTCGACAAAATCTCAAGCATCGCACAAAGCTTTCTTGCGAGCATCGGAAATCTCTTCAAAGACGCTTGGAGCGAGCTCGGCATGATGATGCAGAGCTCATTGTTGACTAACGCAAACACTCGTGAGAACGCATTCAATTATGGGTTCTCGGCAAGCGAGTCATACGGCTTCGACAAAGCCAAGCAGATGTTGGGCATACAGAGTGAAGAAGACCTCTGGTATATGAACGACACGCAAAAGAACAAATTCCAGGAAATCATGACGAAATATTCTGAGAAGTACGAGCAACTTTACGATAGTGGCTTCTTTGACAAATATCTCGAATTTCAGATTGAAATGGAAGAGTTCAAGCTTGACATGCAAATGGAAATCGTCGAGTTCTTTATGGAAAACAAAAACACAATCAAAAAATTCATGGAGATTTCGATGGATGCAATGCAGTTCATTGTTGACGCATTGAGCTGGCTTATGGACGCCTTTGGTGGAAGTAAACAAACATCGGACGAAAAGAAAATTGCAAACATAAATGACATAATTTCAGGTTATACTTCAACGAGTAATGTGAGTACGAGCTTTACAAACAACAACACTTTCAACGGCACAACAGACTCACAAAAACAGGCGTATCTTGATATGCTTAACGCTCAAATGGTTGAAGCAAAACGAGGTTTGGGAGGTTAACATGGAATACGCAGTTCTAATCTCATATATCGACCCTAATGACTCAACAAACGCGGTTTCGATTATTCTCGATACTGTCAACGATACAAACATCACTGCGAGCTCGACTGTGACAGAACACCCGACTGTGAATGGCACGCCGATGGCTGACCACATGTACAAAAACCCGATTGACTTAACACTTAATGGCACGTTCTCGCTTAATGGCAAAAAAGCGATACTCATCGACAAAGCAGGCAAGAGCTTAGCACGTGTTGAGCGAATGTTTGAGGACATCAAAAACAAGGGCGTTCTTTGCACAATCACAAAAATCAAAATCGTCGATAGTGACCATACTCCACAATTTACAGTTCGAGAGAATATGGTACTGCAAAGCATTACGTGGACTGAGAAGATAAACTCACTTGGCTTTATATTTACCTTCAGAGAAGCTTTGCGAGCAGATGTTCAAACTTACAATGTTGACCCTAGTGATAGATTTGCGCCAGATATAACTTATGCTGATGCTTCAAGCTTTAGTGATACACTTCTTGACTGGGATGCTGTTGATAAAGAGGTTTTACAAGCACTCATCAATTACAAACTTGCTGCAGATGATTTTCTTGAATATCTCGCAACAATTTCTGTTGACTCGCTCATTGCAATTGGTATAGGCGCTGCGGTTGCTACAGCACTTGCCTCAACACTTGTTGCTCTTGGCGTGGCGATTTCAACGATTCCGATCGTTGGTGCAGTTGTTGCAGCAATTGCAGCTGTAGTTATTGGTGTTATCGCTATAGTTAAACTTGTCAAAGAGAGAGCGTACAAAATAAAAGCGTTTAAATATTACAAAAATGCGACGAAACGAGATAAAGAAGTTAAGCGCTTTATGGAGTTTTACGACAGCATTCACAATAAAATCAGAATGCTTGATGGTGCAATCAAACTTTGGAGCGTAAGTGAAAACAAATCACAAGAGACGCTTGTAAATATCGATGGTTCGTATTACATTTTCAACTTTGAGAAGAACAACGTTGACTCGGGTTTTGCATACAAGCTTAACGTGAGCGACATCAATGACACGACGATAACATGTACCAATACTAATGCGGCAATCAATTCTTTTACAGACGGCACAGATAACGATATGCTCTTTAAAACAAGTAAAAGTCGAGTATATCTTATTCGAAGCAATGGCACAAACGCAAATGATTTGACATCGTATTTTATTTGTGCATCGCAAATTAGTCCAAAAGACTTTTCTGAAGCTCTTACGAAAATCATACAAGAGGCTATTAAATATTAAGTAAGGAGGTGATATCGTGGCAGTAAAAGCTTGGATGCGAGTCTTACGTGTAACACTCACAACGAAGAGTCCCGGTCAGAACGGGAAGAATAAACAACTCGTCATCGAAGAAGACGCTAATGGCGTCGGTCTTGCAATGTCAATAAGCGGTAATAAATACATGAGTACGCTCAAAGACAATTGCACTGTCAAGATAAGCAACCTCACTTATGTTGAGATTATTCGTATCATCACAGGTCAGTTCTACAATGTTAAAATTGAATGCGGATATAAATCAAGCTCTGTGCAGACAATCTTTGAAGGCGGTGTCATGTATATCTCAAATCTTAGAGAAAGTGTTGACACCAACACTGTCACAATACTTTGTGCTTCGCACCTTGTTGCAACTTATGGCCAAAGACGTATCAATTTGAGCTTTAATTCTGGCATCAACATGTACTCAGCGATAAACTTTGTGTGCAAAGTCGGAGGTGTACCGAACCCGAATATTTCGACACAATTCAAGAAGCAATTCTTGGAGGGCATTGAGAATGCACATAATCAAACTGCTGCGGAATGGGTCAATGACCAAACGATAAAAAAAGGTTCGTACATATCGAGCTCGGATTGCATAGGCAACTCGTTTATGACATTATTCGATGCAAGCAAGAGCAATGCACGTGTGATAAAACTTAATGAAGATACGTTGCTTTTAACGAACGGATTTCCTCGTATGACTGCAGATGGCTTGATATTCTCTGTCATGCCGACATTTGCATTTCAATGCGGTGATACAATTGTAATGAACAACTCGCTCATTCAGATAAGCGTTACGTCTCAGAATGAAGCAACAAAAAATCTTGGCGGCTTACTTGATGAGAACGGTCAATATATGATTTACGAAATACATTACGAGCTCGAAAATCGAGGTCAGAACTTTTATTTGGAAATTTGTGCTAAGACACGCTCGAGAATTTCGGCGTATCTTGGAAAGGAGTTAAGTTAATGGCACAACATGGTAACGACAGCGAAAATAGTTCGTTCTTGGACGTGTGCTTTGCGCTTAAGAATAATGTGTTTAGAACACTTAATGTTGCAGACGTTTGTGTTGTTCGAGAGATAAATGGCGATGCGCTCAGATGTGAGTATATTACAGATGCCAGCACAAACATTAGGTGCATTAAGCTTGACGGTCTTGACATAAAAGTGAATGACGTCGTTTTGGTCGTTTTTACGAGTAATGACTTTCGAGCAAGCTTAAATGCATTTAAAGCAAATCAAGCCAATACTGATGCTAAGACACTCACATTTCATGAAAAGAGTTACGGCGTCATTGTCGGTTTGATATATAGAAAACCGGAGGTAAAGTGAGAGATGCTTAAAGACAGAAAATTTGAAATCGGTAATTTCGTTCGACTTGCGAGTGCAGGTATGGAGGTTGCAGAATTCGTTGATGTAAGAGACGCAATCATCAAACGCTACAAAGAAGTGTATGGGTCAGACATTGACCTGAGCACTGCAAGTGCAGATGGCGTATTTATCAACGACATGGCTCTTATTATCAACAATATCTTACAAATTATGAAGAGCCTTTATTCAAATCTTAACGTTGACACTGCAAGCGGTGTTTATCTCGATGCACTTTGCAGACTTGCAAATGTTAACAGAATGAGTGCTACAAAGAGCACAGCATCAATAATCGTAAAGAGCTTACTTACAACTGGTGACCCTGTCACATTCGGCGATGTCGATGAAAACGGTAATGTCGTAAATCAAATCACATTCGTTGATAAGGCGGGCACCGAATGGGTGAGTGACGCAAGCGTAACACTTGGACCTGGCGAGAGTGCTGAAGTCAAGGTCACTTGCACAGAGGCAGGTCCGGTCGATGCTCCTGCAGGATGGATAAATCAGACTATGCTTGTTATGAACCTCAGTGTTACGCAAACAGAGAATGCAATTCGCGGTAGTAATGAAGAAACAGATACGGAGCTCAGACAAAGACGTGCACAATCGTCAGGTGCAAACGGCATAAGCGTACTTGAAAGTCTTGTTGGCGCTTTGCTTGAAGTTACAGGCATCAATGACGTAAGCATTTACAATAATAACACGTTGGTAAATGCTACCGCGAAAGATGGCACAGTAATTGCGCCTCATAACATATATGTCGTTATTCGTCAGCAAAAAGGATTGAACATCGATGACTCAACAATTGGAGACTTAATCTACACAAAACTTACGCCAGGCATCAAAACAACTGCTTCGGCAGCTGTAAGCGCGAATGGCATAGCAAAGAGTTACGAGTTCATTCCACAGATGTTGGGCGTTACGATAAACTATCTCAATCAGTTCGTGTATTGGAAGAACGCTGTTGCAATCAAACCTACAATCACAGCAAAAATCAAGCCTACACAATACTTCACCGAAGATGAAATCAATGTCATTGCACAGGAAGTTTACAACTATGCGAACAACATCAAACTTGGCGATAGTATTGATACTGACAGAATTTTCATTGCTATTCTTGATGCTGACCCTGAGTTTAAGGGACAGAGAACATATACTGTGTCTGCATCAGATGTGAGCGTTACAAGTACAGATAATCCGGATACGTATTACGAATACTCAACTGTATCGTTTGTAAAGAATAACGATAACACTTACACGCTCACAATCGCATAAGGAGGTCGTATGCAACATCTTATTCCACTGATAATACGAGAGTTCAGATATTATGAGCGAAAGCTTCCACTATATTTGCGCAATGATGATTGTTTTGTCGAACATTTCAGACTGTGGTATGAGCTCATGATGGGAGAGGGCGACGACGATATGGGCATCGCAATAAGCGAGTTCAAAGGCGTCTCACCTACAAGTGACTTACTCTTGTGCTTGCTTAACATTTATGACAAAGACTTTCTTAGCATTATTTCACAGCTCAAAGATTACAATAACAATTGCGACATTCTTGATATGCTCGGCAATTTGTTTGGCATTCGCAGAACATTTTCACTCGAGTATTATGCATCAGCAACAGCTCAGACAAAAACTGCAGCAACAGTTTCATTGACAGACAAAGAATTCTTGACACTTATTAAAGCGCAAATCATTCGTAATTATTGCAACGGCACGTATGAACAAGTTATGCAATACTATGCAGACGCGGGCTTGCAAATTCTGCCTGTATACAACTCGACATATGACGCAAGTGTTGACGCTTACTTAAATGAGAGTAAAGACGTCACGCCAAACATCGACAAGCTTTTCAGAGGCGGCTACTTAACAGTTGAGCATCTTGGTATTCGTTATACGTATACTGTTGCTGAAATGCTGAGAGTTCTTATTTGGGCTAATGCAGATGGCGAGCAAGGCAATTCATTTTGGGCTGATGAAGCTGGAACAATAGGAGGAATATTTGTCGTATGAGAGTTAGACGAATCGTTGATGAACAAGCAGGAACAACACGAAGACGAGCTGTCGTTTGGTTTGGGTCATACGGGACTAACACAGATGGCACAGCAAAGTTTGTTGATTTGAATAACAAACATGACAACTTTTCAAGCGAAAACACAATGGTACGAGATTGTCTCATTCAACGCTTGAGCATCATTAAACACGAGCTTTGGTATAATTATCAATATGGCATGCCACTTGTCGATGACGACACAGCAAAAGTCACGATTGACACATTTGTGATGAAGACGATACAAGAGCATCAAGATGTGTTGGAGATAACTAAGTTTACGAGCTGGCTCGATAAGCACAATTATCATTGCGACGTAAAATTTACGACGGTTTTCGGCAACACAAGCTTGACGCTTTGATTATACTTTGAGCATTTTTGGTGATATAATATTTATATAGGAGAGATAGATAATGCGTTTTCTTGTAGTAGAAAAACTTGGCCCTCACAAGTTCAAAACGCCTGAGGGTTATTTGATTTGCACGGACGCCATTTTGAGCAGAACCGGCAAACAAGAATATAAACGTTGCGAGCTTTTTGGCGATACATGCGAAGACCCCGACAAAATTGTGAACGTTGAACGCACAGACGACGAGGTGTTTTCTGACAAGGCAATGGCTTCATTTGAGAACAAAGCAGTGTGTATCGAGCACCCTGACCACGACGTCAATGCCGAAAATCACAACGAGCTTGCGGTCGGTTTTGTGCGCGATATTCATAAGGGCGAAGACAACGGAAAGCCTGTCATGATGGGCACGCTCGTTATCACAGACAAAGACGCAGTCGAAGCTGTTGAGAGCGGCGAATACAAAGAGTTGAGTTGTGGTTACGACTGCGATATCGACGACGACGGCGAACCGTGTCAACGCAACATACGCGGCAATCATGTTGCACTTTGCAAACAAGGTCGTGCGGGCATTGCACGCATTGTTGACAGTGTTGATGATGCAAGATTTTGGGGTCAACAATACCCGTACGAATTGTGGCTGACATACCCCAAAACAGGTCGTAAATTTATAGCTGGAGCGTTCAAAACACATGAAGAAGCAAGACGAAACACAGATCGTCTTCGTAAAGAATTTACGCATAATGTCGATGGTATTCCAAATGCGGAAATTCGTGAAAATTTTAGAGACAGTGTTGATGATGCTGGTATCAAAGTTTGGCAAGTTCGTCAAGGCTATGCGATAGTCGTTAAACGTTACTGGAAACAATATGGACGTAATGCATTTGTCGATGCGACAGAGTCGAGCATTGAAGCTGCGAGATATCGTCGCGGCTCGCTTGAACGCAATGACAAAATGGAGTTCGTGATTGTCGATTGTAACGACGGAAAATATAAAATCGAGGACGAAGGTATGAAAGATATTCAAAAGACGACAACAGCTGGCACTGACAAAATCATTTACGTGATGCAGTCGGATATCGATAAAAATCTTTACTTTTATATTGGCAAGACATTCTCTATGAAAGAGGGTACATGGGGCTATACAAAGTTTGAGATGGGCAACACTACGCCTGAACAGCTTAAAGCTGAACTTACAAAGAATGGGTGGCATCGAGTTGTGAAAGGTCCTGCAAAAATTATCGACGCTTCAAACGAAGAGTTAGGTGACGATGATTGGTCTTCTGTTGAAGAAGAGAACTACAAAAAGGCAAATGCACTCATTGGTGCAAAAGACGAAGAGTATGTTCAATTGCCAAGAGGTAAATTTAAAGTCGTAACAAAGACAAAAGAAGAACTCAAAAATGAAGGTTATAGCTATCATCATTCTGACAGAGGTTATTCTGTTTATGTAAAGAATAATCGAGCGGTTGCAATTAAAGATAGCGCAAAAGAGAAATTCTTTACAATCGAATACGAACAGGACGGCATAATGTATATTCGTAAAGTGCGTGCTTCTTCGATTGAGGATGCAATTTCGAAAGTGAAAGATGATGGTCATAAAGTCGTCATATTCACAAAACAAGTACTCAGTGAAATGGGTAAAAATAACTCCATCGGCAAATACGACAGAGTTATTCAAGCAATGCGTTCGCTTTATTCTGAGTCTTTGCTACCTGACAATAAACTTAAAGAACTCATTCGTAAAAAAGTACCTGAATACATCAAGAAGTATGTAAAAGAATGAAAGACGTTAGTGAAGGTCTTCGCAAATATCTTGCAAGTATTCCGCAGTATCAAATTCAAATCGGAGTGTTCAGCACGAAGACAAAACGCAAAACAACTTACAGCGTCGGCATAACGAATGCTGAGTTAATGTTCATACATGAGAACGGGTCTCCCTTGCATCACTTACCTGCAAGACCTGTGCTCAAAATGACACTTGCGTATGGGACTTCGCTTCTTAAAAACACGATGGCGAAAGGACTCAAGGCATATCTTGCGAGCGGTGTGTCCGGACTTGAGAAAGAGCTTAACAAGCTCTGTATAAGAATGGAGAACTACGCTCGTGAGATTATATACTCAAACGACGGCAGGCTTGCTCCGAACGCACCGAGTGTTGCAAAACGCAAGCATGGCAATCACCCGTTATTTGATACAGGACAGCTTGCTCGAAGCATAACTTGCAAGCTTGTTCGAGTCTAAAAAGAAGGTAATAAACATGATTGAAGACGTAAATGAAATTGCTATTGCTCTTAAGCACATGCAAGAAGAGCAGTCTCGACTTGCAGGACAGAACAACACAGGCGAGCAGTTTGAAAATGTTGAAAGCATTGAAACAAAAGATGATGTCGAGATGGTCGAACCTGAAGTTGTGGCAGACGCAAAAGTTGAAAATGTAGAGAAGTCTGTTGGCAAAGTCGTTGAAAACTTACCGAGCACAAACCCTACGCCCATGCCTACACCTGCATCGCAGTTTGGTGCAGCAATGGAGCAAGTTAAGCTCAACGTGTTAGCTGGTGCGAGTACAGAAGATGAACAGTTCGTCGGTAAAGTTAAAGGAACACTTAAACGTGCAGCAGTCAAGCACACAGAAGTTGAAGAAAAGAAAGCAGACTTCGAAAAGCAAAAGGTTGATTTTGCGAGTGAAGTGCTTCAGACAGAACAACAGAAGAATGAGCATCGAGCTATTGAAGATAAATGGGCGAACAGAGAACGTAAACGACAATATCATTACAACGGTGTAAAGCCTATAATGATGTTCGTTGGCATCAAAGAACCACTCAATCTGTTCTTGCTTTACTTATTTACGTTCATTCTTGCACCGTTCTTTTTATTGAGCAAGCTCTTAAAGGGAACAATTGGTGCTCTTATTGCGGGAGCATTTGAAGACGACCGTCCAAAGGCTGTGAAAGGCTTTTTGTGGACGTTAATCGCAATTATTGCCGTAATGGCAATCGCTGCTATCGTATATCTATTCCTTAAGTGGCAAGGATTGATATAAATTTTTGTAAAGGAGAAAAATGCTATGAGTCTTATCGAACAAAGGGCTTCGTACATGCATCGTTTGCAGATGCTTATCGACGCTCGGCAGAAAGATATCGACGAGAAAGTCGGGGCATTGCGTGCAAAGCTTGAGACTGAACAGATACAACCGTATCGCGCTCAACTTGAAGCCAAGAAAGTAACGCTCGAAATGAACAAGCTCATCGAATTCATCAACAACATTGATGCGATGCTTGCGTATGAAAATACCGTAAACGCTTCGACTGACACTGTTGAACAGACGAGCGAAACAAAAGAGCAAGTCGAAGTCAAACAGAACGCGGACGCAAGTGTTGAGCAAAAGGAGGTCAAAGAGAATACGGAAACGTTTCACGGAGACGCTCATGACAACACTGCAGGAAATTTCGCCAACGCCGTTCCGGTCAATTCCGAGCATGTTAAGACCGCAGAGGAGCTTGTTGGAACAAGCTTCGATGCAATCGCAGCCGACCTCGCTGATACTAAGGCAAAGCTTCAGTCTGTTGCTGAAGGTCGTCCTGGCATGCCTGGCATTGTATTGCCTCGTCGTTGACAAAGGAGGAGCTATGGAAAAAATCGAGCTGATTTTGAAAATCGTGTATGTTGTTGCTGCATTTTTAGCTACGGCAATTCCATTGAGCATTGTGCTCATTAAAACAATCAAATCAAAAATCAAAATCAGTAAGCAACTCGTCGATACTGCCGATGAAGCCGAAAAGGCTAAGTTGGATGCGGCGAATTCGGCAGCCACAACCGAAATGCTTGCTGTTTGTGACGAACTGATTGCGAAAGCGGAAGAGTTGTATGCGGGTGTTTCTGACGTATTGAAGAGAGAAGGAAAATCTGCGGGCATCGTAAAGAAAGACAGCGTCATGGCTAAGCTTCAGGCATACGCGCTTGAACATGGCTACAATTTTGATGCGGCATACTGGGATAAGAAAGTTGACGACAAAGTCGCTTTGACTAAGAAAGTTAACGCATCAAAGTAATTCACAGGATAACTTCTGGGACACACATGGTCGAGTATAATAGGAATATTATACTTAGCCATTGTGTAGTCTCAGAATTAAAACTGTGAACTCATGATGTAAAAGAGTTTTACGTATGATTATATCTTTTGCATTTTTAATGTTATAATAATTATATAAATAAGTTTAAGGAGAAATGACCACATGAAATTCAATGTTCGTGATGAGGACGGCAAGGAATATAAGGTCGAGGAAATCGAAGAGGTCGAAAAGACCGATGACGAGGACAAGACTAAAAAGCCCTTGACCAATTCTTGTACAAACGACGATGCGCTCACTCCTGACGAAATCGCAAATCTTAAAAAGCTCGCCGGCATTGCCGACAAGCTCGCTGCTCTTATCAAGACCGATGACGAAGAGGTCGAGGAAGAGAAAGTGGAAGAGGAAGAGGAAATCGACGACGAGGACGAGCAAATCGAGGAAGTGATTGACACCGACGAGGACGAGCCCAAGAAAACAAAGGACTCCATCAAGAAAAGCGTCGGCGCAATCGAGAAAAAGAGAAAGACTACGACCGACGACAGTGTTGTTGAAGACGACATTGCCACGGCCTGGGCAAAAAGATACGGAGGTAATAGATAACTATGGGACTCATCATCAAAGACAAAATCCCGATGTTCATGAAAGGCTATCCCACCGTTTCCGACAAGTATAACGTTGCCGGCGGAACACTGGACCAGGCGTCCGCCCCCGTCGAATTCGGCGACTTACTTGTATACGGCACAACGAAGGGGTATTTTGCGAAGCCTACAACGATTACGAATGTTTCCGAAATCGCAGGCTTCATTCTGGCAACGAATGTTAAGCTCACGACCGAATGGCCGGGCGAAACCGTAAAGACGCTTCCGGGCGAAGCATTCAACTTGCTCATTAACGGCTTTATGGCTATCGCACTGGACGAATCTGCGGTTGAGGCAAACGTTAAACCCAATGCAGCGGTGTACGCAACACCTGCAGGAAAGTGCACGACTGAAGCTGGTGCTTCGAACGCGAACTTCAAACTGCCGAATGTTGTCTTTACCGGCATGGTCGAAGCACACGGCGATGTGTTGTTCGCCGAAATCTACGTCAAGTAAGGAGGGCAATCAACAATGGAAGGAACATTCACTCCGAGTACCGTTACAAAAAATTTCTTCGTCGACAGCGTTTCGGCCTCTCATAGAGGTAAATGCTTCGGCTTAAGCGACATGTACGGTTCTCGTATGCGCAGAGCATATGTTGGGGATGCAAAAGTTCATGATACAAACTTTGCATTCTTGACTACAACGCTTGCCAAGCTTCATACAAAGCTTTACGAGCCTAAATATTTCGTCACATATAATAAGGACGTTTCGGTCGACGTCGGCGGTGGTTTCGTTGATTACGTTCAGTATTACACGGTCGACTGGGCCGGTATCATGAACGAATTCAGGAACGTAGTTGGTAACAACGCTAACTATATTCCGCGCGTTAACGCCGGTCTTAATCAGAAACGCGTAAACGTCTTCACATTCGAGGTTGCGTATGACCTGCGCTTCATCGAACTCGAGAAGATGAAGAAACTCACGCTCCAAAAGAGTATTCAGGATATCTATAGCAACGCGATTGTTGCAGGTTGGGACTTATTCGTTCAGAAGGTTGCATATACCGGTATCGAAGGAACAACCGGCATGTTCAACAATGCGAACGTCATGGTTACGACAATCGACAACAGCGGTGCTTCGGCGGCAAACTCCGGCTTCAAAGGCATGGAGGATGCAGATGTTGTGGCTTTCTTCAACGGTGTTTTTGAGTCGTATTTGCTCAACAGCGGCATGAACATCAGCATTATGCCCGACACGTTCCTCGTTCCTACGTTTGTCGGTTCGGATTTGAGTTCTCGTTTCTCGGCGCTCTACACGAATACGTTGCGTAAGTTCATTCTGGACCACAATCTCGGTACCGACGAATCGTCCGGCGAGGTCAAAATCAAAATCGAGTCCAGACCTGCGCTTAACAATATGGGCGCCGGCGGACATGGCCGTATCGTGGCATATAAGAATGACAAAGACTTCGTTCGCCTCGACATGCCGTATCCGATGCAGCATTACATCACGTTGCCCAATATCGACAAAATGTCGTATACTTCGGCGTTCGTTGGTCAGGTGTCCGAAATTCAGATGCCTTATAACACGAAGAACGATGAATTCGGCGTTGTGTCTTATTGGGACTTCACGAAGTAAGCGACGAACAAATAATTTTGCACATGCGTCGACAACGACAACAATGTTGTCGGCGCATTTTGCATAGAAGGAGCAAAGTATGAAAAGTTTTATCGTAGATACGGGAACAAAAAAATACGCTGTTTCGGCCAACACTTACGATGAAGCCATTAAAGCCGTTAAAGCAATTCAACTAAAAGATGAAGCATCACCTCTTCAGACAGTAAATGCGTTGCTTGAGGATGAAAAGGCTGCGGTGGATGCGTATAATGTCGCACTTGAAAATCTTAAAGGCAAACTTCCGGATGAGTCTTATAGAGCTATTGAAGCTATTCGTGATGATGAAAATCGTCACATTGAAAACTTGATGGCAGTCGTAAACGGAAACGTCACGGAAAAGAACCTTGAAGATAGTGTGAAAGACGACGTAGATGACTATAGACAATATGTTCAGGCGGCAACTCGTGGTTTGGACGCACTCAAAGCAAAACGTTTTGGCGAGGCATTGCATAAGTTTGAGCTTCTTACAAAGTGGCTCAAAGAAGACTTACATCAAAGATAAGAGGTGTCAGTATGGCGATAATTGGAATACAAACGGATAGAAAAAACCCGCCTTTTACAATCGCCGACTTCACTTTCTGGATGCCGCAGTTCAAGCAGTTTATGGACACAGACGAAGGTCAAACGATGTTTGACAATCTCTACGAAATTGCGAACGCAAAAATCTTCAAGAGCATTTACGGTTCTGACTGGAAGCTTGCTATGAGCTATTGCATTGCGCATTACGCAACGCTTATTGCTCAACAGCAGCAAGCGCCAGTTGGAGATACACTTGAGTCAATCGCTGGTGGCGGCACAACAAAGGGCGTTCTAAGCTCGATGAGTGTTGGTGGCTTTTCTAAGTCATACGATATTGACAAAACGATGAGTGCTGACGATGAAGCAAAATTCTGGAACCAAACCTCGTATGGTGCTGCCTTGTGGGCGCTTTTGAAAACAAAGAACGTCGCAAGTATTTTTGTCGTAACATCCAATCCTATTCCGGGGGCGAACTAATATGACGAGAACAAATCATCTTATTGACCCTACATTTTTCTTCGATGCAATCGAGGAGTTCTCGTTTAACTACACTATCTATGTTGTCGGCAAAACAGGTAAAGTCGATGACTATGGCAACACAAAGTTGTCATACGAAAAGAAAACAATTCGTGGTTCGTTACAAGTTCAAACAAAGCGTGAGCGTCAGTCGAAAGATGGTAACACCGCTGAGGTACGATACATGTTCTATTGCAAGAGCTTGTATCGTATAGACGTTGGCGACATTATCGAGTATAACGGCGATTTCTTAAGATGTAATGAAACACATCCGTATGATGAGTATGGTTGTAGAGAAGCATCACTTACGATGATACAACTTGCAGCATATAGAGATTTTGCAGATTACATCAAATACTTGAGAGGAGAGAAGCTTATATGAACGCAATCAATGATATCAACGAGCTCAATAAAATTGTTCGTACACAGTTGATTGCACAATCCGAGCTTCCTTCCGATCGAGTTCGTAACGCGCTCTCTACATACGGCGAAATGCTTGATAAATTACTTGTACGAGAAGAGTTTAACGGAATTTGCACATGTGACTCACTCATGTTGTTCGAACTTAGAACAAGAGAGAACGACGGCGATGTAAGCATGACAGAAGTTAATGAGTCTGTAACGTTCTACAAGTCATATACAATGTATGTGATTTTGTATGGCGATGACAGCGCAACAATTATGAACAAACTTATTGCTCGTTTAAGAACGCAAGCAGTGCGTCAGTTGTTGTATGAACAAGGCGTATATATCGAAGAAGTGCGAAATGACACGAGCATGAATGAGTTTAAGAACGATGTAATGTGGCATCGGCACGACGTTGAAATTCTAATCTCGTGCAAAATGAGTATCACGCAGGCGACACCTGACGAAGCATTCGAAAAGATTGAACCTGTCGATATAATCAATAAAGGAGAACAAAACAATGAATGACATTGATGTAAGACGGTTTGTCGATATCAATATCAAGCAGCATGTGGAGACACAGATAAGCGGTACTCGCGACACGCTTGTGTTGTATACACATGAAGGCACGCTTGGTAAGATATCGGGCAACACTACCGACACTATTTCAGATAAAGAAATTCTTGCTTCATGGGCAGCGGCAAACGCAGCATATCCGACTGCAACATTTCCAGACACAAACGTATATCTGTCGATGTATTTTCAAAACTCAGGCGCAAGAGTTGTTGTTATCGAGGGCGTAGACTACACAAAATTAACAGTCGACATGCTCAAGTCACTTGACAATAAGTTCATTCTTATCGGTCTTTGCTCGGCCAAAATGAATGTTGAGCTTGCATATGATGCGCTTAAAAAGCTTGCTACAGCAAGGGAGACCGACAACGACATTTACGGTGTAAATGAGAAAATCATCTTTGCAAGAACTGAGACTACGACAGACACTTCAACGGTTTCGAACTTCGCTTCGAAATACTCGAAAGTGTATGGCGCAGAGATGACAATGGCTGCGTATTTGAGCGGCATAGACGTTTATGGCGTTTCGACTGTGAACGATTATATGTACACTGCTGAGAGTATCGATGAAGAGGTCTTGACAGATACACTCTATGAAACGCTTACGCTCAACAACATGAACGTTGATACCTATTTTGCCGGAAATGTTCGTAATCTCGGTGGCAATCTTAAAAATGGAGCTGACTTAACGAACTCATACGTTCGCATTATTTTGCATCAGACACTCACAGAACGGTTGCTTGAGTTGCTCGTTACAAAAATTAAGAATGTCGACGGCATAGGCAAAATTTACGCAACGATTTCGAAAGAGCTCGAAAATTACAGGGCTTGCGGCTATTTGAGCACAGACAAAGTTTGGACGGACAAAACAATGACGGTCACTGTCAATGGAAAACAGTACACAATCATTGAAGAGGGCACGCCCTTAACGAATGGGTATTACGTGCAAGTGTTGCCGATGAGTGCGTTAACTGAGGCTGACCGCGCAGCTCGTAAAGCTCCTCCGATTTACGTTATCATTGCTGACCAGTATGGCATTCGCGCCATTACTGTAAACGGCGAAATCATATAAGGAGGTCGCAAAGATGAGATATTCACTTGCAAACTATATTCTTTCAATCGCATCGGACGACAACAAAATCAACACGCTCTTCAAGAATGTACAAATCGGCGGTGAAGGTGATGCTCTTTCATCGATAAACATTCAAACGAGCGACAGACTTTGGGAAACTGACTCGTTTGCAACTGGTGCATGGGTGCACAATAAGAACCTGAGCCGCGTTGGAACATGCGAAGTTGCGATAAGCCAGTTAAGCGATGCGGTTGCAAAATTCAAAACGTTCGTTGCATACTTTTACAGTGAAAGCGCAGACGACAATATCGAGGGCGTGACACTTACACTCAGCGACTCCAACAACCGCGTGATTGCGACTTGCGAAGACTGCTATCCCGTGCAAATTCCTGCTCAGGAGTTTAGCGCAAAAGCGGCTGAGCAAAGGTGGCAGTTTACGTGTGGTCGCATTACCTACGCGTAATCTGCTCTGCGGGTTCTCTTATTTATCTTGAACGGTCCCGAGTGTCGAAAGATGTTCGGGATTCGTTCCGTTTACTTTAAGATAAACGAAGTCACCAGTTTAATTGTAAGACACTTTTGACGTTTTATAAATATTCCTATTAAACATCTTGCGAAGTGTCTCAGAATTAAACTAGTGAACCCGTTTTGATAACGATTGATTGGAAAGTAACCGAAATTAAACATGACAAAACCCGGAGCATCTCCGGGTTTCATTTTGTTATTTGAAGAGCTTTTTGATGAGAAAGTAAGCAATCATGCAAAAACCAACAACTGTTGCAATGATAAGCAGCCAAAACAGAAAGTATTTCATTCGTTCTCGTCCTCGTCCTCCTCTTCTTCAATGTAGCCTGTACTTGTCTCTTCATCGATATTCAAACTTGCATACGCAAGACAGGCCAGTGAGCAGCATCGAATAATTGTGCCACGTAGAATAAAAATCGATCGACCTTTGACGATACGCTTTCCACAACACCAACATGTTTCAGGTGTTTTCTTTTCCATGTTCAGTCCTCCTTAGGAAACATCTCGTTCCAGCAAGTGTTGCAAATGCCAGTCTTGATAAGCTCACGTTCTGCAGCATTTAGTTCAGGGAATAGTTGCTGAATTTTGCCGTGACCTGCTTTATAAAGCATGAGTTTACAGTCGTCAACTTCTAATTTGTTGACTTTACCGCATATAGGACATTTTGCTTCGTAAATCATGTTCTTATACCTCCTTGAAGATTGTCTCTTTCGTGCACATTTCGGCAGTCTTGTCTTCTCTTAAGCGAATGTAGACAGGATGCCGCAGACTTGTTTCGGTAACTTCTTGACACTTAACTTCGATAACCGAACCTTTAAGCTCGCTCCATCTGTCATGCCACATGTTGCGCTCAGCATCTGTGCCGCAATTGACTTGCGAGATATGTTTAATATTGCCCGTCATCGGATCGTAATAGCCAATTGAAAGGGCTCCGACAGTGTCTGAGTATTTGCCACGACCTTGTATATAATCGTACACAACAACATCTACTGTTTCGAACTTCTTACATTTGAGCGATGCTCCAACGTCTCGATATGTTTTTGTGAGAGACTTTACAACGATACCTTCAAAGCCTGCATCGATCGCATTTTGCATTGCCTGTTCCTGTTCAGTCGAGTTTTTGAAGAAGTGTGCATGCTTGATTGTATCAGGCTTGAGTTCGTCGTTCATGAACTGAACAAGATGCATATTTTCAAAATTGAATACACTCAACACAAGACTTGCATATTTAAGACGTTCGATGTAAGGTCTTTCCTCTAAGCAAACGCCATCATACCACAAGCAATCAAAGATTGCGAACTTTGGAGGCGTAGCTTCACATAGTGTTGCTGCACGTTCGGGAAGCGAATGTAAAATTCCGACGATTGTCGACCAATCTTTCTGATAGCATTCACAGTCAAGTACTGTGTAACCGAGTTCTTGACCGAAATCTGTTAGCTGAACGTAGATGTCGTGCCAAGCATTTTGCAACACTTGCAATTTATCCTCATTTTGCATGAACTTGTTCGTCTTTTTTGAAATTCGTCTGGATGTGCAGTAAATGTTACGCCCATCGATATGTATGAGCATACGTTCGCCATCATACTTTGGCTGAGCAATGACAGGTTCGAACGTATAAAGCTCGTTAAGCCACTTCTCTTTGTAGCCACTAATGTGGTCTGCATGATTTGGTCTGATTTGCTTTACTTCATTCATTTGTAAATTTCCTCCATTCTCGAGTATTGTTCGACCGTAATCTCTCCATCAACTTCAAGTTGTGTGACCCAATATTTAACTCCACAACGAACTGTCATTCCTGCGACTTTACCTTTGTAATCTTTGTCGTAAGACATACGACGAATTCGTGCAATGTCTATACACAAACATTTGTAAATCTTTGGGTCGAGCTCTTCTTTCGTCACAATCTTAGTTTTATTTTCAATATACATTTTTTAACCTCCATCTTGTATATATTATATCATATATTTTCTCAAAAGTAAATTACTTTGATGTACTTTTTGAAACTTTTTTTAATTTATTTTACAATAAAAGGAAAAAGTAATCGAGAAGTTAATCTCGGTTACTTTCCAGATAAAGATTAGAAAAATGAATTTACACGTTTAATTCTGAGACATATTATGAGAAGTTTAATAGAAATATTTATCAAACATATAAAGTATCACAGAAGTTATCCTATGAACTCAGAGTATCAAAAGTAAACGATATTACCACGGAACATCGTTGTCGTCCTCAGAGGGCTCAGAGTGTTTAGCAAGTGTTGTCGTGTACGTATCGGGTGGTGTGAACTCAACATCGAGCTCAGCATCAAGCGTCGGGTCAACGCATTCGTCGACTTCGTTGATTGCAATCCACTTGAGCCATTTGCCACATTGCTTGCAATATGCTCCGATATGCGGACCCTTTAAGCGAATGAGCGTTCCTGCATCAGGATGTAGCTTACAGCAAATCATACTCTGTTCTCCCAAAACTTAAGTCGACGATGTAAGCAATTCGCATACGACGTCATGATGTCGATTTGCGACATAAGCAACATTTGCTGCACAGTCGACAATTTCGAAAATTGCTCGCTTAACACAAACGTCTTGAGCTTGCCGAGACGTTCTTCGAGTTCTTTGAGCTCGAGTTCTACGCGTTCTTTTGCGGTTGTCATGCTTTACCTCCTTTCGCATTGAAGTACTCAACGCTAAGTTTTTCAATCAAGTCGATGACATCTGCAGCAGAGTCTGCGCACACGTATTCGGCGCCCATCTCAATGAAGCGTCTGGCCCACTTCTCTTGTGTTGCACGAGCATGTCCACCAGGACGTTTCACCTCGATTTCGATGTGCTTGCCGAAAATAATGACCCATAAATCAGGTAAGCCCATTTTGTATGCAAAGCCTCCTGCTTGACGACGTTCAACATAATTGTCAATGCCTGATGCTTTGAGCTTTTTGAAGTATCCGATAATCGCGTTTTGTATCTCTTTTTCAGGTGTCATTTCAATTCGCCTCGTATCGTCTCATCATAGAGCTCTTTGAAAATTCGAGCACGTTCTTGCATTTTAACAAGTTCATGCTCTTTCTCTTTGAGTATAACTTGATGTTTATCAAGCTCAGACTCAAGCTGAGCAATGCGAGTATTTAAAGTTTCGATTACGTTCATTTGCAATGGTTTTTTCAATGACTCTTCAACAACTTGTTGCTCAGGTTGTGTTTTTGTATCAATATCGAGTTGAATTGCAAGTGCCTTTTCGATTTTTTGCATGATACAATCATCAACTTCACCGACATATGACGAAAGTCGAAAATGTGAAATGCTTTGAACTTGCTCACATAAAATTGTGCCGTGTACAGGCAAGCCTTCAACTTCAAGCAACACATGCGTTGGTAGAGGCTTCTTGTCTTTTGTCGTCAAAGGTACGACTGTAACAATTGGACTGAACTTATTACATGTTTCGTTTGACACAACAATGCAAGGTCTGCCACCTTGTTGTTCGTTTTCGACAGGATTGCCAAACGTCATGTAAAAAATCTCGCCTCTGTGTATTTCACGTTCGAATGTGCAAGTATTGTCGTTAGGAATAATATTCATATTAGTCCTCTTTGTCTTTAAGAATTTGTTTCGTTTCATCATCAAGTTTGATGATTTTGATGCATTTTGTGTCTGTGTCGACTATGACTTGCACGAAATCGTTATCTGCAATTTTAAGAAGTTGCAAGTAAAGTGCAGGAATATGCGTTCTGTTCTTTCGGTCAAGCTTTGTAATATCACTTAGCCACATCGTTAAAGTCCTCCTCTTTAAAAAAGCCCTTTTCAATAAGCGCCTCTTTTGTCCAGCCATTACCCAAATAATACGAGATGTTTGATTTGATAATGGCTTGCTTTGTTGCGTCAGTCATTTTCATCTGATAACGAGTACCGTCTTTGATTGTGTAATTGAGACAGTCAAGTTCGTTAAGCAATGATGCTTTCGACTTTGCATTGTCCATCACAGATAAAAAACGAACTCGCCATTCTTCATTTGCAGTTACGATGACGCCCCAGTCAATCTCTTGACCACAACACGGACAGAAAGTGCCACGAGTCGTTTGCCATCGTAAATGGGTACTCGCATTTTGCGCATTTGTAGAGAATGTCATACCCTCCACAACCCATTGAGTATGCCTTCGGTTTTAGTTTCATAGTAATCTCCTCCTTGTATCGTGATGTCACAGAGTTAACTCTGAGACACTTTATGATGTGTATAATATAAATATATAGTCACTTAAACGTGTATCTCACGTATTCAACAATGTTATGTAGTTTAATCGGCTTTGTAGACGCAAAGCATCGACATTTGAAGAATGTCTCCGAATGGTCAAACGTCTCAATAACGTCTTTATCCGGAACGCGAACTTTCAGAACGAGCACATCTGTGTTGCCATGAATGCGAGCGAATTTCAAACAGTCTTCAGGCTTCTCGCAAAGATAAACAATATGTTCGACGTTTCTGCATTCAATGCCTTTATCCAGTATCTCGATGAGATTACTAAACGGTGTAGCGTGATAAAATGTCTTCATGTGAATGAACCTCCTTATTTATCTTATATTCATTATATCACATTCTTTTTAAAAAGTAAACTACTTTTGAGTACTTTTTTCAACTTTCTTTCAAAGAATTTATACGATCGAGGTCGGCTTGGAATAAGTCTTCATTATATTCGATCGATCCGTCTAACGCTTTTCTCATATTTGCGTCAAGCCAGTTTCGCTGATAGAAACAATAGTACAACACTCTGTCTGCTTTCTGTCCGAGTCTGTGTACACGTTTGTGACCTTGAGCGTAATCTTTGAAGACAGGAGTTGAGAACAAAATACATTTGTTGTACTCTTGCCAGTTCAGACCCGTCGAACCCGAAGCGAAGTTTGCGATAATGATATTCTTTGTGTTCGTTAAACGAGTTGCGGCATCTTGCGATGCATATCTGTCATAGAACGTTAAGCTCTTAATTTCACCGCAATAAACGTCGATGTTGTAGCCAAGTCGCTCGCAAATGTCGAAAATCTCAATGAGCTCGGGTGTGTAATTGTAAAAGAGCAAGTAGTTGTCTTCATTTTCGCTTAAGAATTTTTCGAGTGCGTTGAGTCGAGCTCTGTCATACCAAATCGCTTTACTTGCGTTTCCGATGAAGCCTGTACTCAACTGTCGAGCTCTGAGCCAAGCTGTGCCAGATGTTTCTGCAAAGAAGTCGAGATTTGGATAGTCAATGTTTCTGAAAAATGGGTTCGAACATAAACTCTCGGTATTGTAGCGTTTCATGTCGATCGGATTAAGCTTGATTTTGTGAGTTTTCGCAAAGCTCAAAATGTCAATACCCTTTTTACGTTCTCGTGTGAACATGTCGAATGCATCTGACACAGGTTGTGAAATATTGACGAAAATTTTATCAGGTAAATCTGCAACATCTTCGCTTCGTATTGTGATTGCATACTTATGCACAAGTCTGAAAAGTGCATCGACGTTTTTATAACCGACAATCGGCTGCTGCCATTCGAGCAAGCCGGGAACCCGTCCACGAATACAAAAGTCATCGACGAATGTGCCTTTTGTTTCAGGGTAACCGAGCAGCTTAAGTTGTGAGTATAAGTCGATGTAACCTTTCGTGAACGGGGTTCCGGTACAAAGATAAAGATGAACGGAGTTTGCCCACGTCTCAAGTCTGCTCACGATTTGATTGATTGCTTTTGTCTGAGATGATTGCAAATTCTTGACTTTGTGCGACTCATCAATAATGACTGCAACATTCTGTTTTTTGCAAGACTTCAAGAATATTACAACGTTATCATTTAACAGTACACCTGCAGAGCGAGCAGAGCGTTTGCCATGCTTAAAAAGTCCCTCGTAGTTAATGATGAAGAGCTGCGGTAAGTGTTGCGTGAGTATAAATGCATCGAGCTCTGAGTGTTTGTTCAGAAAGTCGTAATTGAATGACGATTTCGATGCCCAATCAAGCCAAGACCCAGGTTCTGTCATAGGCTCAAGCGCTTTACCATTTATTGTTACGACCAACACTTTGCTACAACCGTTAACTTCGGCTAACGCCAAACTTGTTGGCGTTTTGCCGAGTCCACAATCAAGAAAGAGTCCAAAACTTTTACGTTGCTTGAATGTATCAACTATATTTCGCTGGAACGGATAAAGTTTTGCGTAAATGCTCATTATTTGTCTCCTTTTGGAACCCTCAAATGAGGGCTCCGATCAACGCGTCCGCGGTGAGTGAGTATTTACGAAGTTCGCATGCTCTGTCAACCAGAGGTTCGGGAAGAGCGAATGTGCAACCGTTTACCGTAAGGTTCATCGTTCCGATAATCTGGAAGCCGTCCTTAATGACGATTGTCTGTCCTTTGTATGTAAATTCAGTCTTACCATCGAGTATCGACTGCAAAAATCTGAGACTCTCAAACGGAAGAAGATTGATTTCGTCGAGCACAATTTTCTGACCGTTGACCATTGCCATTTGAAGAGCGGAAGGTCTGAAGTTCGGGTGTCCGTCCTCAAACTTGAAGTCCTCCATCAAATCCGAGGGAAGCATCGCCGAGTGGCAAACCATACAGAGATTGCCGGTCTCCTCCATCGCCTTTGTCGTTTTACCGGTGCCTTGCGAACCGTAATAGACTTTGAAGCGTTTGTTTGCGTGCTTCGTGCAAATAAGCTGTGAGGTTTCGTTCATGATTTCCTCAAACTCCGCACTCTTCATTTTCTCGACTATCGAGCTCGCATATTGATGGTCGACCAAGTTGAAGTAATTCGTTATGTACTCCTTTGCCGCTGCCGCTCCAGTGTTGATGCAGTAGTTGCACAAGGTATTCACAAATCTGAAGTTCGGTTCGAACTGGAATTCCGAGAAGAATGCGATGAGCTTGGTCATCACGTTCTTGCTCTTTTCGAGCAACTCTTCCGTAAGCTCAACACTGTCGGAGTTTGTTGCCTCGACCTGTCTGATGATGCGCATCGAATTGTCGAACTGAAGTTCCTTCTGCATGTCCGAGTAGCGTTTGCTCCGGAATACACGAACGAGTTCCTTGAACTGACCGATTGCCACAGGATTGCCGATGATTTCCCAAGACCCGTTGTGAGTCGACCAGACCGTTCCGTCTTTCTGAATTTGAACTTTGAAGTTTTTGATTTGCATAGTGGTGTTCTCCTTGTTTATCTTTATCTTGTATATATTATATCACATATTTTTTCGAAAGTAAACTACTTTTAAGTACTTTTTTAAAAGTTTTCAAAATTTTTTCGGCGACTTTTTTTTTTGAGGCCGCCGAAAAATTATTTGAACAGGAAGCTCAGTGCAGCACAGACTTGGTCAATCAGCTCAGCCGCATACCTGCAAGTGTAGATACGTTTGATGCCTTTGCAGTAAGTTTCTGCGTATTCGCGGTTGTCGTCCTCGAGTATCATCACAGTGTTGGGCATGTTGAAGCGTTTGAATTGTTTGCCGCTACGACCTTCTGTAGAGTCACTCAAAGCGTCTCCATCGAAAAGCACGATGTTGTAGTTCATCGATTGACGGTCCTGAACTTTCTTGATGATGCCTTCCGCATAAGCAGGAATGTCATTGCCTCCATCGCAATGAAGCTCTCTCTCGTTCTTTTTCTTGAGCTCGAACCTCGTGTTCATCGTAATCAAGTCGAACGTAAAATTTGGTTCTTGCTGTTCGAGTTTTTTGAGCGCGAACAGAAGTTGATTGACGATTGTCTCATTCGGGCTGAACGAACCGGAGTTGTCGATGAAAAGATTGAGCTTGATTTTCGAGAATTGTTTGACATTCCCTTGACGATTTTGCTGAACGAACCACTTGTAATCGTCTCTTATAACCGAGCGAGGGTCAAACACACCCGAGTAAGCGTTTATTGCAGTCGCATTTGATTTTGTCACTTTCTTGTTTGCATGAATGATGTTCGCTAGACGTTCCTGAACTCCCGGATTGACGTAGACTTGTGAGTTCTCAAAGAGTTTTTTCACCTCTTCGTCCGCCACTCTTGTGATGTTTTCGAAAAGCTCTTGAAGTTCTTCGTCGGACATTTCATTGCGTTGTTCTTCAAGTTGTTTTTCGCGAAGCTCTTCCGGAGAAACTTCCGATTGACCAACACTGTTGAACTCTGTTTCATTCATCTCATCAGACTCCTCAGTATCATTGTCATCGCCTGCGTTCATGCTCATGCCTGTGTTGTCGTTTTGCTGTTCCTCTTCGTCCGTTGCCTTCGCCTCCTCTTCGGCTTTTCTCCGTTTTTCAAGTTTGTCCTTAAGGAAGTCCGCTTCAACTTCACGGTAGAGAGCAATGATTTCGTCTTTGTAGTGGTAATACGACCAGTAATCGGAGAACCTGTGAAGCATGCGATATTTTTTAAGAAGTGCTGCGACGTTGATAAGGAAGCGAGGTTTGCCGAGATGGTATCTAACGAGTGAATACCAAACGGAAAACGGAGTGTCGTGAGCAGGTTCGGTTTTTCCGTCCCAATCATTGACGAGCATGAGCAACTCTTTGAAGTTCACACCCTTGTAATAGTTCCGGCACATTGACTCAATTCTCTCATCTTCAAACACATTCACGATATTGTTCATGCTGAGCAATTTTGGAGTAATGAATGCATGGGAGATTTCGTGGTATGTAAGAGTTCTCGTGAGACGTTCGATGTTTTCGTCGTTGAGCTTGTGCTCAATCTTAGTCATCACGTTGTTGAGCATCGGGTATGAGATGTAAGCCTCATCATCCATTGGTACGTAATACGAACCGTTTTCATTCGTGAGTTTCAAAGGCACATTACGTCCGATGTAATAGCCGACCGGCAATGTTTTGAGTATATTCTCGATTTCAATGAAGGTGGGAAGCATTTGTGTGGTCTCCTTAATATCTTTATCTTGTATATATTATATCACATATTTTTCTGAAAGTAAACTACTTTTGAGTACTTTTTGAAAATTTTTTGAAAAAATTTTCGCCTGATATACGCTGTATATCAGGCGAAGGTGCATGTATACGCATGTGTACGCATGCGCATGTTACGTGATGCCTCCATAATACTTTAATGCGACACGCATGCACGCGACGAAACCGTCTTTTGTTGTTTGATAGCGAACGTTTTCGTCTTTTGACTTTGCAAACTTGAAACTCTCAATATCGACTTTCGTAGAAACGCAATGCTTATCGACCAACACAGACTTGTTCGAAAACGCCAAGTTCAGTTGAGCGACACTCTTGTCGAAGTCTTCAATCTCATATCGTTCGACAGTCACAGACTTCTGATACATGCCTGAGAGCGCAGGTGTTGCAGAACAATCGATAAACACGCTCTTTTTAGGGGCGAATGCTTTGAGTTGATTGAGTCCTTCTTCAAGCGATGCCTTGAATATAATCTCTCGAGAAACGATGAGCTTTGTCTTCTCTGCGTACTTGACTTTGATTTCGTGAGCTTTCCAAAGGTCGCCCTCTTTGTTGAAGAATATTGTCGAGTATTTACTGTCGTAAGAGTCCGCATCGACGACGTTTTCATCGTTGAACGAACGCCCATACACCATATTACGACGGTCCATAAACACGAACAACACGAGCATCGAAAATGCGTCCACAATATCGTCATGTTCGACAAACGGGAAGTTGAGCAATCGTTGTTTGAGATTTCGCAAAGCAGGCGAGAGCTCCCATTGTTGAGTGAGTTTGTTGAAGACTGTACGAACAAAGACGACGTTTCCGGACACCATATAGAGCGATGCAGACTCAAGTCGTTGAAACTTAGAAGCAGTTCCAGGTTGAAACGCTTGCATTCCTGCGACAGTGTCTTGAAGCTGCTGTAAAATCGGCGAACCGTTTGCTTTGTCTTCTATCACTTGTATTGCGCCAGGGAAGACGTTGTCGATTTGTTCGACATATTCAACTCCCTTTGTGAAGCCCATTCGCTTCTCTAAACAGTCCGTGATGTAGAGTATTCCACGAACTCGATACCCAAGACACGACCCCAAGAAGTCAGACGTATCTTTGTCTTTTACAGGGAAGTCGTGCGATGCGAATGTGATTTCGGCATTCTCAACACCAGGCGTGTCGAGCATGTCCTTTTCGATAATCATGTCAGGCTTAATCGCAGTCTTGTCGGATGCAATCGGATTTTGTAAGTACTGCGTTTCGAAGATTGTTTCACCAACATCTGCTCTTAATGACTCATAATTGCCAAAACGTTCAGGCCATAAGAAGTCGCCTTTTTCAAGTGTTTTGACGACACCTGAAATTGGGAATACAATAACCGTGCGTTTTTGGAAAATTGCGGGCAGCGTAATGAACACATAACGAGCAGCAAGTTTTGGCTCATTCATAATGTGACCTGCGATGTCATTCGGTGCAAGTCGTTGTTGAATATTCATGATGATGCACTTGTTGATGTCATTGATACGAGAAGGCATCGTATTTTGGTAATACGCCCAAGCATTGCTCATTTCAGCTTGGTCTTTACGAGCTGTCTCTGCGTTCGTCAAGTCGTCGTTGATGATGATATCACCACCGTAGCCTGTGAACGCGTTTCTGTTCATTGAGTACATCTCTGCGCCTCGACTGTCGACTAACTGTCCTTTCGCATTTGTTACGAGCTCAATCTCAGGAAAGAGCTCTCGGAACAAATCGGAGTTCAGAATTCGATGTCGTTTAGTGTTCATCTGTGTTGCAAGTCCGCCTGTATGTGAAACAGACGCCGCTTTAATAGGGGCTGAGAGCCATAACCAAGTAGGGCCGAAAACATTGAAAATCATTGATTTTGTATGCCGAGGTGGCACCATCAAGCACAAGTTTTGCTTGTTCTGACGTACATCAATGAGTTCTGTTTCCGGTCCTATCTCAGGAATGTCAATTTTCGGTGCATCATATCCGACCCAACCCTTACACATATACTGAAACGTTTCGCAATAATACTGAATAAGCCAGCCATCGATAAATTTCGACGGGTCTGCGATATTCCAGAAAGCTTTCACAAACTCGTAAAAGCTTTTGCGATATAACGTTCTACGTAATGCTTTTTCAATCAGGTCCAATACTCACACCTCGTTAGTCTTTCTTTGGAAATTCAACGACTTTGACAGTCTCAACACAAACAGGCTCATCAGCCTGTTTGTTACGTGTTACATGCTCAGGCTGAATTCCGAAGATGCCAAATGCAACACAGAATGTCGAAATCGCCGCGGCAATATTTTCGTCTTTGCACATTTCGATGACGCTTTCAAGTTGCGCGTGTCTGAAGACAAGTTGCTTTTTCTGTCCGAGTGTTTCGGTGATTTGCTGCTTCAACGAAGTTGTAAACGTTTCAAACTGCTTTGCTTTGTCGCTTTTTTCAACGACTTTGATGAGTTCGGCCTGTTCTGCAACGACTTTGTCAACGTTTTCAATTGAACGTTGCATTTCGTCTGCGGTCTCGATGAGCATGTGGGTGTAGTTTTCCATTTTTGGTTCTCCTTTTGATATAATTTACTTATGAATAAATGAGGTTCTAGCTTAACTTCTAAGACACTTTGTATAATTGTTAAATATTCATGTTAAACAACTTGTGAAGTGTCACATAATTAAACTGATAAACTCATTTTATCATCGATTGATTGGTATGTAATCGAAACTTACAAATGACCCTCTTCAAGGGCTTTTACTAAATCTCGTTTACTCATAGTAATAATTTTGTGGGCTCGATAGTCATAGACACGATACGAGTATTTTGTAAGGTCATCGGCATCAACTATGGGTTGAGGCGAACAACGACAGTTTGGGTATTCACCTGCATGTCCTGTCATGCCGTCAAGTTGTGGCTTGTCATGCTTCCAAAAGACAATGACACCATTCATGTTTTTGTGCGAAGGTCGAGTTCGACGATCGCTCGATGCAAGCCACGTGTATGCAACGCTGCCAAGCTGTGTTGAGCGTTCCTCTAAAATTACAGTCTGCAACTTTGCAGTCTCTGTTCGAGCAATGAGCGCAGCATTCTTGTGACCGTGTTTTTCAAGCCGAGTTCTAAACGAGCGTCGACCAAGCGTGCCTTTTGCGACTTGCTCAATGAGTGTGCTCGTGTATTTGTGCTCAAGCACTTCTAAGAATTTACTCGGCATTGATTTAATCATCTTAAAGTTGTGCTTGATTGCTTCGGCCATTGTCTTATACTCATACGCAGAATATGAGGTTGTGAGCGAAATATAACCTGCGGCTTTAGCGGCTTCAAAATACTTACGCCAAACACCTTTCGTTCCATACAATCCTTTCTTTGCAAGTTCTTTTGAAAACTTCGCCGCAAAATCGTCGAACTGTTTCGACGATTGCAATTTCAACACTTGCTTCTTAACGGGCTTCTTGTCGCCTCTTGAAAGCGATGCTAGTGTTGTGTTTGTAAAGCACTTCTTAAAGAGCGCCCAATAGATTTTGTTAATTTGACGTTCAACATCTTTGCTCATAATATCTTCTTTACCTGTTTCATTTTAATAAATTCCTGAATGCGTTCGTATGAACGATTAATGTAATAATCAAAATCAATTTTTTGAATACACTCATCGATTGCCGCATCACTCAAAATTTCTTTATTATGAACGAACACGTTTTCAGGTGCGTTTTGTAACTTACATTTTGATGCACGTCCTTCATGCTTGTGTTTGAAGATCGTCCACTTAACATTTCGATTATTATATGCGAATGCTCGGCATACACTTCCAAGACGTTCAATTTCAAGATTACCTGACACAATGTCAAGTTTTTCGAGGTCCATCCAGTCATACGTCATTTTCTTTGCGATAAACTGAAACATACGAAGCTTGCGCTTATTCTCTTCAATTGTCTGCTCAGGTAGCTTGCCATACATGAAATAATCAACGATTGCATGCTCGATGATAACCGGTTCTTTTGCGCGATAGACATCTTCATAAAACGGGTTTTCCCAAGCGTCGTAGTGCTTGACTGCTTCGCCTAAAGTTTTGATTTTGCCATCTTCAGTTCTGTACATATAACAGTTAACATCACGTTGATGAATGTCGTAGACTTTCTCAAGCTTCAACACAAAGCCTGTACGTTCTTGCCATTCATCGATGATTGCACGAATTTCGTTCTCATCGACACCCGGAAGTGGCTCTGCAATGACGCCGTCAGTATTGGACTGAATGAGTATAATTTTGCCTTCAAGCTTTTCGAGTAAGTCAACCAAGAACATCTGACCGACCATTGTAACAAGCGTTCCTCTGTTCGGATCGTAGAACTTGCAATATTCATTTGTCATTGCACCGAATACTGAAAGCAAGATTATCTTATACACCCAACGTTTATTCGGGTTTGTCTTTTTGAGTTTAAGCTGTTCGTGATACATGTATGTGTAGAACTGTTTGTATTCGTCGGGTATCGAACGAGGAAGCAAGTCATAGTTTATCATCACGAGATTGTAATAACCGGAAACGTCAAAATACCATGCCCATTTGCTGTGATACTTTTTGAGCGCACCGTGAATGCCACCGGCTCCAAGCTTATGAGGCGTTCCGCAAATATCGAGTGACAAGTTTTTACCTTTGCGAAACTCTTCATTTATGTAAAAGTCCAACACTTGCCGATTTTTGACCTTGAGCGTATCATAGATAACAGGTGGCAAGTACCAATCTGCAATGTTGTCGATTTTCTCAGCATGTAAAACCATCTCTGCAAGTTGCGTTCCCGTCACATGCAATGCATCAAGCGGAAGTTTGAACTCATTGATAACGTCAAGTCGAAGTGTAAATTCAGAGATTGTGTCATAAAAGTCATCAAGTGTTTGGTCCAAGTCATCTCTGTTATATGACTCTGTGAGAGCTTTTTCTTCGGCTGTCAAAGGTCTATTCAAGCTAAAGTCAACCTCAGATGTCGAAATATCTTTACCGACAGCACACTCAACGGTCTTAAGACCTATCATGTGTTGAGACATCAAATCGTAGTAGTAAAGTGGAATATCAAGGTAGCCTTTACGACTGTGTGTGATGAGTTCATCTGAACGACGCTTGATGTCTGGTGAACTCTTGCCGTGTACGACTTCTTGAAGAATAAGATTATCGTAAAGTGCAATGTTGTGGCCAATCCAAATCGATTGCTTTTGCTTTTCATAAAAGTCTCGAATTTCAGCTAAATTCCACGACTGAAAGAGTTCATACTCACCATCGTTACGAAGTATAATCGCACCAAGCAATGTGTCATACTTGAAAACCTCAAAATCGAAAATTACGATATTCCGTCTCATTTTTTCGTCTCCTTGTTTCCCAGCCTTTATTCGCAATTGAAAAATATTGTTTCCATTCTTTAATCATTTTCCACTACTCCCCAAACCATTCGCTCCTCTTTCGGTTTCATCAGGAAAGAATTCGACTTCCTCAAGAAATGGATTCATACAAGGAAAACAAACAAGCGACATCAGTCGTTGACCAACACTTACATGTTGCGTCGTGTTTGAGCAATTTGTAATGATGCCGTGTAATTCTCCTCTATAATCGGGGTCAATCGCGGAGTCTTGAATAATGAGTCCTTTTGCTGCGATCGACGAACGTGGAATGAGTATTCCACACCATCCTTCAGGTATTGTGACACCAAAGCCTAAACCTACGGTCTTTGTCTCAAATGGCATGATATCAAATTCGTCAGGCATAAAAATGTCTAAGCCACAAGACGGCAAATGTGATTTCGCCGGGGTTTTGACATCCTCTCTAAATTTTTTAAACTTCATTGTAGGTTCTCCTTATCTTATATTTATTATATCACAAATTGTTCGAAAAGTAAACTACTTTGAGCAACTTTTCGAACAATTTTTTTTTTTTTTTTTTTTTAGCCGTTTATCAGCCGATCGAAATCTTCTTTCGTACAACCATTGTAATGTTTGTATGAGTTAAACGGATCGACGAATGCCTTATGACAATTTGGTACTTGTGTCGGTATTTTCCACGAAGTTCCATACCAACTTTTAAGCACTTGCTCATATCCTGACGGTATTGGACAAGGTCTATCTTCAAATATTATTGTTTGTGTTCGTTCGTAATTCGATTTTTTGAGTATTCGTAAATTTTTGTCATATCGCCAGAATGTCATATTTGCAATGAAGCCCGAATGCTCGTATCGATTTCCGACAGTTCTCAACACATCATTGAGCATGTTGAAGTACTTTGATGAATTTTCAAACTTTTGTTCTTGTCCTGTGTGTTTTGTTATTGTTCGAACAAAGCCTGCAATATCTTTACGAATGTGCAAATCATTAGGTGCGTTATCAAGCGGAAAGATATCGAGAAACATACCGCGATGATGCGTTCCTCCGAACTCACGTTCTGTCAAAGCGCAAGTGTTGGGGTCGCGTAATTTTGCATGAACTTCAAAGCAGTTGTCTACATGACCTGTTTGAAAAAAATACGTGCCAAATAAATTCGAGTCTGTTAGTGCAAGTTGACAAAGTTCGTCATAATCATCTCTTGGCATTGTTACGTCAATGTCATCATCCCAAGGTATTATTTTGCCATTACGCACAGCTCCAAGTAATGTTCCACCATCAAGCCACCACTTTAGATTGTAGTCTTTACAAACTTTTGCAAATTTGTCAAGCAAGCCAAGACACACATTTTTGATACGTTCTCTAATCTCATCTTCTGTGCGTTTAGCAATCAAATTCTTGATTTTCATTTTGAGCCTCCATATTTTCTGTGATTTTCATCTTTTTGATGTTGACGCAATTCAATGAAGAATGAAATTATAATGCATATCATGATAAACGTCAGCAAAAACGCACCAATTATGGACATTGACTGAAGTAACTGATTTGTTCCATCCAAGAATATGAGCGCAATCGGCAACACAAGGAAGAGTAGTGCCCAGTAAATTTTCACCGATTTCGACGGCGATTTGTCAATATCGAGACGCTTATAAGAGAACGAACTCACAACATCTGTGAGTGCATCAAATGTTGACGCATAAAGTCCAAACATCGTGAGTAATAAAAGTGGAAGCGCAACATACCAAAAGTTGCCTTTCGAGCAAATCAACTCAATTATGCATTGAGCAGGTGAAGTGCCTGAAGCAATGAGTTCAACAAAATCAAACCCATTCACTTGTGCGTTCATACCAAAACCACCAAAGACCGTGAAGCTTGCGAATGTTCCGAGCAAACCTGCTGTGCCACCTTGTAATAATACTTGCTTTATTGTGCGTCCTTTCGAAATTTTCGCAATGAAAAACGGCGTTGCAACACACCACGCAATCCAGTATGCCCAATAGAACACGGTCCAGTCTTGAACAAATCCGCCTGCTTGACGAGCAGGGTCTGTCCATGTTGCCATGTTGAAGAAGTTTATGAACATATTGGCGATGCCCTGAATACCGTTTTCGAGTATGAACAACGGGTTGCCCATAATGAAGAACAACGCTAAGAGTAATGAGAACAAAATCGTCGTTATTTTTGCGACAATCGAGATACCTTTATGTCCGACCAACACTGCCGCTGTGTAGATGATTGCAATGATACAAAGTATTACGACTGAGATTGCCGGAGATGATGCAACACCGAAGAGTTTACAGACAATCGCAGTCATGAGCGGGGTTGTCACACTAAATGTCGTTGATGTTCCAAGCAATAGTCCGACCACAGCAACAACGTTTGTCGTCGATTTGAGCCCGTTTGCAAGTCTCGGTTGACCTGTCTTTTCAAAAAGCGGAAGACACATTTGACCCATACCTTGTGCCTCACGTTTTTTACGAGTAAAGAACATAAACGCATATACAACCGCAAGTACAAGATAGAACGCCCAAGGTATCAAACCCCAATGAAAGTACGTATAAGTCGAAGCATTGAGTATTTGGTCTGTCGAGCCTGCACTTGTGAGTGCGTTTGATGCATTAAAATAATACGTCCATTCATGTAGTGAATAAAACAAAATGTCGGCAGCCATTGTCGATGTGAAAATTAAAATGCCATACGTTCCAAGCTTCATTGGCTTATCTGTTTCTTTGCCAAGACGAATTTTGCCAATTTTCGAGAACGTAAGATATACAAGCAAAAGTATTGCTGCAAGACCGAAGAGCAAATAATACCAGCCGAACTTTTCGCCAATAAATGTGCGAACGGTCATGATAACCTGCTCGGCCTGTGTTGCAAACACACTAATAAGAATGCCAAGCGCAAGCACGACGATTGCAGGAATGAAAAGTATCGTCTTATCGAAAGGTTTGAATTTTTCACGTAAGTTAAATTTTTTCATTGTTTATCTCCTTATTTGCATTTTCGTAATCGAGCTCCGTGTCAACCTCAAGTAACGCAGATGGGTCTGATACATATCCGCATAATTCAAATTTGTCGCCGAACAACACACACGGCACATCGTCGACATAGCATTGCATGTTCTTGCCGTTTTTCACAGCGTCTATTGCGAAATTGTAAATTTTCGTCATATCGATAGGCGTCCAAAACGAAAGCGACCTCAACACAAAGCCATGCTCTTTGCTGCCGTTTGTGATGATACGATGAATTTTACGAGTTGTTGCGCCTGAAATTTCGGCGAGCCATTCTTTCGAGCAACGGTCTTTGTCGTCACAATATTCGAGATAGTAGCCTGAACAGTCGATTTTTGTTTGAATGATGCTCGTGTCGTTGATGTATAAATCTGCATCGAGCATGATTGTGCCGTATGAACTTAAAATGCGAGAACGAGCTTCGTAACCCTTTATGAACGAAATGATATTGTTTGTGCAAAACCATTTCTTGTTATACACAAGTGTGATGCCATACTTTTCGTTCAAATAATCGAACATCCGATGTTTGTAGCCTGTAACGACGTAAATATCGTCAATACCTTTATCTTGAAGCTGTTCGATAAGACGTTCAATCAACACTTGTCCACGCACTTCTATAAGCGGCTTCGGTCGATCGTCTGTCAAACTGTTCAGTCGCTTACCACGACCGGCTGCGAGTATAATCGCAGACTTAATTTCATATACCATTATTGGTCCTCCTTGTTTATCTCAAATCTATTATATCACATATTTTTCTGAAAGTAAACTACTTTTGAGTACTTTTTGAAAAT
>OLHG01000261.1_pt1 | contig 37797 bp, 31 predicted proteins | sample 1605971 | NCBI WGS metagenome assembly OLHG01 (sample SAMN03283289) | human gut metagenome | biome: human-associated habitat; material: feces | host: Homo sapiens | place: Peru | collected 2012 | reverse complement strand
CTCCCTCAGTCATTTTTCTTCGAAAAACGACAGCTCCCTCGTCAGAGGGAGCCTGCATTTGTGCTAAATTTTCAATTTGTTATATACTGAAAGTTATTATAAATACGTCAATTCCCACGGCGGCAGCAAGCCACCGCCCTACCACGTCGTCGTTTGCACCGTATCGTTCGCAACAGCCTTTGGCTGTCTCTCACTCACTATGCAACTCCTCCTTTTCCGCAAAAATCACGCTCGGCTCGCCTGCTCGGTTGTAAACGCCCTCACGACGGCTCGCTGTCGCTACCAACTTTTGCGGATTGCGGACAGGGGCAAGCCCTGTCCCTACGGTATGATATGCAATTCAATCCGTGCGAAGCACCTGCTTCTTTTCACTCTTCACTTTTCACTCTTCTCTGCCCGTCAGGGCTTACCACTGATACTTTTTCAAATCGACATAGCCGTCATCGCTCACCTCGACGCCCTCTTGGCGAAGCAGGTCAATTTGCATATTCATTCCGCCGAACACAAACGCTTCCGATACTCTGCCGTTTCTGTTTACAACCCTGTGGCATTTTATCGTTGACGGGTCGGGATTTTGGTGCAAGGCATAGCCGACCACCCTCGCCCATCTCGGATTTCCTGCAAGCAAGGCTATTTGACCGTAGGTTGCGACCTTGCCCTTTGGTATTTGCTTTACACATTCGTATATCTTTTCAAACGTAGTCATAATCACTTGTACAGCCTTGCGACCGAGCCTCCCACTCTTTCTATTTTCACATCAACCTGTACGTTGTATTCACAGGCTTTCATCACTTCTCCCCAATCGTCAACATTAGCCTTATAATACCTCGGGCAAGTCCTTTTCAACCGCCTGCCGAAGCCGAAAACATCCGCCGACTCATTCATTATACACTCGTTTATACTGTTTTCAACATAATTTTTAATCGTTTGTTCCGCACAACTTCCAATCTCGCTTATTTCCGAAAGCTCCATAACCTGAAAAACATTCTTATTGACCTCGCTCAAATCAAGCGAGCATTTAATTTTAATATCAAAGCAAGGCTTGCCATTCTTGATTTTCGTTTTGATTTTAGTTTTGCTCTTAATGACATTTGCGGTGATTGTTACCCCGTTTTCATCATCAAAGGTTATCTCGCCGTGACCTATTCTGTCATTTGCCCAGAGTATGCCCGTTGCGATTTCGCCGTCTGTTTCGTCTATCAACCGTTCGTCCTTGAAAATCGCCGTAGACGTGATTTCTATTGTATCGGTTGTGTCGCCCTTTGTGCATTTTAACACAGGTAAAGCCGCCGAAGCCGTACCGTCGGAGAACGTATTGAGAAGCTCAAACACCCTTGTACTTACTACATTGGCATTGAAATCCGTCGAGCGTATAATCTGCTCCGCACGTCTTGCAGGTACAATGTTTTCGCCGAGCCTTGCAAAGATAATATCCTCTGCCTTTCCGTCGGCAACAGCAACGTAAACTGTCGTTCTGTTCTGCGTTGTGCGCACAAAATCGTCAAGATAGTCCTCTATGCCCTCCTGTGCGAATTCTCTGCCGAAAACCACAATTCTGTTTTGCGAAATAAGCGGATCGCTTCCTGTTATATCGGATAATTTTCCGATAGCCTCGGATACAGATTTACCCTTTACGCAATAGTATTTTACAACCTCGTCGGGCGCACCCGAGGCAGCGGAATTGCTTGAAACATCAGTATTTAATGCTTGAACGGAGACGGAAAGCTGTCCGTCAGCCTTGTCTATGCCTACGCCCTGAACTATAAGTCTGCTTTTCAATTCAAGCTTTGAATTGTGCGAGCTGCAACCGCCGAAAGCTAAAATAGAAATCAAAAGCAATAAAATTTTCAATAAGATTTTGAGGCTTTTCAACACGTCGTCCTCCGTTTAATTTTTCTGATAAGCATAAGCGTACAAGGGATTAAGACTGCAAACAGAATAAACAGCACCGATTTTTCGCTTACGTTTGAGGTGTAATGGAAATTTTCAATATTTTTAGACATTAGCATTACCGACGTAAAAATCAACGCACCCGAAAGATAGGAAATTAAGCCCTTGCATTTAAGCTGAAAGCTGCGCTGTAAAATATCGTATACGATATAGATAACAAACGCAATTTTTATAAATGCCGAGATTATCCATACGCCCGTCAAAAGCACGTCAAGCCGTTCAATCAAGCCGAATTCCGAGAGCGTTGCCATTGAATGAACAGGGAACATATTGAGAAGTGCGCTGTCGCCCGAGGTGGTAAAAAGTATGAAAAATAAAACCGACACAAATATTGCAAAAAACGACGTCCATATGATAACACTTTTCTTGACGTTTCCCGTGACCCTCGGCAGCATTACGGAAATTGCGACAGGCTCGGTTGTTCTTATAACCACAGTCCACGCAACCGTCAAAACAGGTCTTGCACCGTCATAAAATATGGGCGAAAGGTTGTTTATATCCACTCTTGAAAGCATTGTCAAAAGGACGAGAGCAAATGAAGTGATGAGTATCACAAGAGAAATGCTCCCTGCTCTGCCGAGCGCCTCGATACCCTTTGTCGCCGAAAAGCAAACCGCAAAAAGAGTCAAAAGTATGAAAAAGCTTGTGTCAGTTTCGGGAAAGACCGCAGAAGCTACAAACAGATTAAGTCTTAAAAGGGTTGCGTAAGCGTCAATCAGAAAAAATGCGACATAAAGCACGCACAGCACCTTTGAAAATGTCGGAGAAATATCCTGTGCAAGCTCTAAAACGCCCTTGCCGCCGCTGTTTTTGAATAGGTAATACATCGGCAAAAGAAACAAGAGCATTACGGCACTTCCAAGCAAAATAGCGACTATATAATCAAGATTATTGACCTTCATTTCGAAAACAGGCATAAAGGTAAGAGTTGTCAAAAGTCGTGAGAGTAAAAGCAACGAGAAAAACTGCGCTGTGCTGATTTTTTGTACCTTTTCCATTTATTTCTCCATATTCTGTATTCTAAGATCTCTGTCGCCCAATTTTCTCCAATCAAGCCGCATAAAGGTATCCCGCATTGCCGCAGGAGCAAACGGAGCTAAGGGAGAAAGCTCCGACACCTCATAAGGTCCGTCCTTGCACAAGTCAACGAGAAGCACACCGAAGCAAATTACAATTCCGTAAAAGCCGAAAAAGCCGCCGATAACCATTAAAAGAAAACGTAACACCGCAACGCTTTGGTAGAGATGCGGAACGACAAAAGAAGTTATTGCGGAAATTGCGACAACTATCAGCATAGGAGCTGCGACAAGTCCTGCGCTGACGGCGGCATCACCGATTACAAGACCGCCTACGATACTCACGGCGTGACCTACGGTCTTCGGCATACGCAAGCCTGCCTCTCTGACAATTTCATAAACAAAATGAATAAATATCGTTTCAAGCATTACAGGGAAAGGCGTTATGCTCTCCTGTATCGCCATATCGTACAGCATTGAAATCGGCAAAACCTCTTGATGAAAGGTGCAAAGAGCAACATAAATCCCCGGTAAAAATACGGCGGTAAAGAAAGAGACATATTTTAACAGTCTTATAAACGCAACATAAAACGGACGCATATTATAGTCGTCCATTGTCTGAAAATTCTCTATAAAGATATATGGCGCAATCAAGGCAAACGGTGTTCCGTCGGTTAAAATAATGACCCTGCCCTCGTTCATTTCACCGCAGGCAATATCAGGTCTTTCGGTTGTGCCGAGCGACGAAAAGAAAGAGAATTCGCCGTTTTCCAAAAACGGCCTTAAATAGCCCGAGCCTAACACCGTGTCAAGTTTTGCGTTTTTGAGTCTCGATTTGATTTCTTTAACTGTTTTCGGCTTTGCCCTGTCGGACATATAACAGACGCAAACCCTTGTTTTGCTCGTTTCTCCGACCTCAATGACTTCACATTTCAAAACGGGAGAGCGTATCCGTCTTCGCAAAAGTGCGACGTTATCCTTAAAACTCTCGGTAAAGCCCTCATGTGCGCCCTTTTCCTGAACCTCGGATTGTGCGTCGTCGATGCTTCTCTTAGGGAATCCTTGAACACCGTAACTCCAGCACAAATCCGCCCCGTCAACAAAGAAGACGACCAAGCCCGACAGGACGTCGGTAATTGCTTTTTCAAGAGTCTGCGTTTCACTTTGGTCAATTCCCGCAACAACATTTGCGCTGATGTAATTAAGCATTTCCCTCGGCTCTGTCGGCAATTTTTCAGCGGTCAGTATGGGGCGCATTATCTGTTCTACCACAAGCATATTGTTGCACATACCGTCTGCCATTACAAAACAGACCTTGCTTTTGCCGACATCCGAATACTTGTATATTATGTCAAAGCTGTCGCCGAATTTTTCTTTCAGATATGAAATGTTGTATTGGAGTGAGTCTGAAATCGGCGTTTCGCTGTTGTTACTTTCAACCTTTTCGGTTATTTTATCGAGATTGAATTTTAATTTCTTAAACATATACTTCACCGAAAATATTGTTGCCTTTATCGGCAGGAATATTCTGCACACAAACGCAAAATATATAATCGGTGATATAAATGCTTATAAATTTTGCAAGAACGGTAATTTTGTATATTGTGATTATCGTATCAATGAGAATACTCGGTAAAAGGCAGATTGGAGAGCTTCAACCGGCAGAGCTTGTTATTACGATACTTTTGTCGGAAATTCTCGCAATTCCCATGCAGGATACAAGTCTGCCGCTTATGAACACGATAATTCCCGTGCTTTTGCTTGTCGGGTTTGAAATTATTATTTCAATTCTCAATCTAAAAAGCGTTAAATTCCGTTCGGCTATGCAGGGAAATCCGCTTATAGTAATCCGTGAGGGCGTTATCGACCAAAAGCAACTGAAAGAGCTGCGTTTTACAACAGATGATCTCTTGGAAGAACTTCGCAAAAAAGATATTTTTGACGTGTCGCAGGTTTGGTATGCCATTGTCGAAACAGACGGCACTTTAAGCGTTATGCTAAAGGCTGACGAGGAGAATATTAAAATAAAAGACGTGAATTTGCAAAAGCCCGAAAACGTGTACAAGAGCGTTGTTATCTCCGACGGCTCGCTGATTGAAAAGAACTTCCCCGAATGTAACACGACAAAGGCAAAGGTTGAACGGTTATTGAGAAAAAAGAACTTAACCGTCAAAGATGTACTGCTTATGACAATGGATAAAAACGAAAAATACGAGATAACCGAAAGGGATAAGAATTTATGAAAAGAGTTGTAATTGCAATCGTTTTAATAGCCTTTGTTACGACAATATCGGTTTACAGCTATTTTGACCTTAAAAAGACGGGAAATGAAATAATATCCTCGCTCGAAAAGACTATTGAAACCGCAGAAACAAGCGGTGAAAACTCGGCTATGGAAAATTTGACCGTTTCGGTTAAAAAATGGGAAAAGGCTCGGGTTCGTTTCGGAATTTACTGCAACCACGATGAAATTGACGGCATTGATATAAATTTCAGAACGCTGAAAAGCAAGGCTGAGCGAAACGCAGATTGCGACATTGTTGAAATTTGCTCGGAAAATATTATACTGCTTGAAAAAATGATAGATGCGGAAAAGCCTAAAATCGAAAATGTGTTTTAAAAAAAGCGTACCGTAGAAAAATCTGCGATACGCTTTAATTTATATTTCAGCAGAAAAGGCTTATGCGTTAAGCTCTCCTGTTTCAATACACAGCCAATACCAAATTGAAAACACCTGTTCGTAATTTAATGCGCCTGAATTATAGCATTGTGTAAGTGTCTTTATTCCCTCTTTTTCAGACCAAAGCAAAATCGGTTCATTTTCTTTATAATTTAAGCTCAACAAAGAGTGTTTTCCGTTCGGGTCGGCAAAGCCTTCGGAAATCGTATTTCCGCCGTTTTGTCCGTCTTTTAATATGACCTTAAAAGCTATATTCCCGTTATACGTGCCGCAATAGATTATATCAAAATCCTTGCTTTCCGTATCACTTTGAGAATATGAAATATAATCATTTTTAATCTGTTTTTTTACTTTACTTTTCAGACGTTTCGGAGATTTTGGTATAACAGCAGGTGCCGCAAGGTCATAGTAAGAATTGGTTGCGGAAAAATCTTTGGTATAATCGGAGGTTTCGACCGCCTTATCGCTCGGCTGCGTGGAAACGGGTTCGTTTGTGTAAAAATGCACAGCTAAAGCAACCGCAACCAAAACAGCTACCGTTGCAACGGCAGAAAGTGCTTTTTTGAAATCAAAAACGCTTGCTTTTTGGTAGTTATACGCTTCTTCAATATATTCGTCGGAAATATCCGTTATAGCCTCGGAAAGTTCTTGTATATTCATTAAAGCACACCCTCCTTTTCCAAGTATTTTTTCAGCTTTTTTCTTGTCCTCGTCAGTCTTACCGAAACATTTTTCTCGCTCAAATTAACCGAAGCCGCTATTTCCGAGTAAGCCTGACAAAACCAATATCTTTTTAAGAATATTACTCTGTCCTCTTTTGATAAGGTTGCAAGAAATTTGTTGATATACTCTGTCAATTCGTTCTTTTCCGCTTGAATTTCAACGCTGTCGTTTTCAAAAATCACGTTTTCAAGCTCTTCAAGCGAAGCGTCATAATATGAATTTCGCTTTTGCGCCGTATTGCTTTTGTACCTCGCCAAAGAAATGTTTCGAACGATTTTCATTAAATATGTTTTCAGCGGATTGGGTTTATTCGGCGGCACGGTGTTCCACACGGCAAGGTATGAATCGTTCACACACTCTTGGGCATCACAGTCGTTTTTCAAAATACGGTATGAAAAATGCACGCACATTTTTCCGTATTTGTCGGCAAGCTCCTTTATTGCTTCCTGTGAACGGTTGAAAAACAGAGCTATTATTTCATTGTCGCTTATCATACCCTCGCCTCCTTATCCTCACTAATATACTATATTTTCGTATCAAATTGCTACACTTTTTGATAAAAAAATACACACCCATTAAAAATAATGAGTGTGTATTGAAATTATTTGAGCGATTATTTCTTGCCGTTGATTATATCGATAAACTCGGAATACTTAGTGCTTGAATCGCCGCTTGCTTCATCAGAGCTTGTTGAGCTGATGTCATCCATCGGATAGAGCAACGGAGATTCGTCCTTAAAGAAAGAGTTAACAGCCGAAGGTTTACCGCCATTTTCACCAAAGCCTGTTGCGATAACGGTAATAACCATCTCATCGTCTTCCGAATCCTCGGGTTTCAAGTCAACACCGAAGATAATGTTTGCATTCTCGGCAGCCGCTGAACGAACGATACCTGCTGCGTTGTCGATTTCCTCAAGTCCGACATCCTCGGGAGCCTTAAAGCAGATGATAACACCTGTTGCACCGTCGATTGTTGACTCGAGAAGCGGACTTGTGATAGCAGCCTTAACAGCCTGCTCTGCTCTGTCCTTACCTCTTGCTCTGCCGATACCCATATGAGCATGACCTGCATTTTTCATAACAGCGGTAACGTCTGCGAAGTCAAGGTTGATAAGAGCAGCATTAACGATAAGATCGGAAATACTTCTTACACCGTCAACAAGTACATCATTTGCAATTTTGAAGCCGTTTGCAAGAGTAATCTTTTCAACAGAAACATTTTTAAGTCTTTCATTGGGGATTATAATAAGGCTGTCCACATTGCCTGCAAGTTCAGCAATACCTGCTTCAGCCTGCTGCATACGGTGCTTGCCCTCAAATGCGAACGGTTTTGTAACGATACCTACTGTAAGAATGTCCTTTGAACGGGCAATCTCTGCGATAACGGGAGCTGCACCTGTACCTGTGCCGCCGCCCATACCTGCGGTAATGAATACCATTTGAGTGTCATTAAGAACCTCTTCGATAGCTTCACGGCTTTCATCTGCTGCCATTCTGCCAATCTCGGGGTTTGCGCCTGCACCTCTGCCCCCTGTGATTTTCTCACCTATCTGAATTTTAGTGGGAGCCTTTGAGAAGCAAAGAGCCTGTTTATCTGTATTAACGGTAATAAGCTCAACACCGTCAATCTGCATTTCTACCATACGGTTGATAGCGTTTCCGCCGCCTCCGCCTACGCCTATAACTTTAATATTAGTAATGTCTTTGAAAGAATTGTCCATTTCAAATTGCATTTTGTAATCCTCCTATATAAATTAGACTTTATTTCACACCTAAGTATAGATTTTAACACCTATTTAGGTTATTGTAACACATTAAGAATATAATATCAACAATTTTTTTAATAAGATTTATGCGGCTTCTCCCTGAGCTTCGGGTTGAGCTGCCACTGTCGGCGCAGTTGTCGTCTGCTCTGTCTTTTCGTTGACAAAAGCCTTGTTTTCAACTGTAAAATCAATGCTTCCCTCGAAGTTAGGTTCGTCGGAATTTAGCTTGTCCAAGGTCGCCTTAACAAAATCCATTTTCTGTTCAAGAGTTGACACCATACCGACTTCAAGGGTTATTCGCATATCGTAAGTGAGAACAACCGAAGAATTTTGCGTGATGTTTATGTCCGTAATTTTTTCAATCTGCTTGCTGTCTATTATGGATTTTATGTCCTTGAGTGTTTGAGTGTCCTGCTCGTTTTCAAAAACTATGATATCGCCCGGTGTAGCCGTCACTATTGTGCTTGCGGTAACGGTTGCAACGTCCTCGTTGATTGAAACAACGCCGTCCTCAAGCACCTTTCCGTTTTTATTCAGAAGTATGTAGCCTTCTCCGCAGTCAATGGCAAGTTCAGCCTTTGCGGCGGTAATCGCCAACGTCACATTACCCGTCGGGCTTCTCTTTACATGAACGCTTTCAATATAGGGCAGACTTGTTTCAAGCTTATTTGAAATATCCTTTTTTGATGATTTGAACATATTTTCGCCGACGTTAAGTCCCGAGGCTGCCACTATCGTTTCGGCATTATATATATCGTCGCCCGTAACATTGATAGACTGAATTTTGAAAAACACCGTAAGCGAAAGAGCTATTGCGGCCGCAATAATCAATATAATTACAACGGTGTAGCCGATTATCTTGTTTCTTCTTCTTTTTTTACGCCTTTCAAGATTTCTCTTACTACGCAATTCATCCCTCGACATAGGCTCGGCTGGTTTTTGTGCCGTTCTCCGAGCCTGCGTCTGTGTTCTTTGAGATGTTTGTGTTTTACTTCTTTTCTGTTCCATTCTCTTTAATCCTTTTAATGTCAGCACCAAGCAAAGACAACAATTTTTCGGGATTTTCATAACCCCTGTCTATATGCTCGACACCGCTTATAACGGTCTCGCCTTTTGCCGCAAGACCTGCTATTACAAGTGCAAATCCGCCACGGAGATCGGGCGATACCACCGAAGCACCCGTAAGATACGGCACACCCTCTATGACCGCCGTTCTGCCCTCGACATTGATTTTCGCACCGAGTCTTATCAATTCGCTTACATGCTTATATCTGCACTCAAATATATTTTCCACCACAACCGATGTGCCGTCAGCCACGCTCAACATTGCCGTCAACGGTGCTTGAACGTCTGTCGGGAAGCCCGGATAAGGCATTGTCCTGACCGTTTTTACTCTTGAGAGCCTCGGCGGAGAAGAAATGCAAATCCATCTGTTACTGACTGAAACATCACAACCCGACTGTTTAAGTACAGGTATCAACGCTCCCAAATGAGCAGGAATTATCTCTTTGATACAAACTCTGCCGTGGGTTATCGCACCTGCGAGCAAGTATGTTGAAGCGGCAATTCTGTCGGGTATTACCGTATGCGTGGTTGCCGTTAGTCTTTCAACGCCGTCAATGATAATCGTACTGTCGCCTGCGCCGTGAATTTTAGCACCGCAGCCGTTTAAGAAATCTGCAAGATCGCTTATTTCAGGCTCTCTTGCGGCATTTGTTATAACGGTTGTTCCCTTTGCAACGCACGAAGCTATCAATATGTTTTCGGTAGCGCCGACAGACGGAAACGGCAAAATCACTCTTGCAGCATGAAGTCCGTTTTTACACTCAAAATGCAGTCTGCCGTGTTCTTCAAAGACCTCTGCTCCAAGCTGCTCCATTGCACTTATGTGCATATCGATAGGTCGAAGTCCGATTTCACAGCCACCCGGAGTTGACAGCACTGCCTTACCCGTTCTGCCCAAAATCGCACCCAGAAAAATAACCGATGAACGCATTTCACGCATAAGACTGTCGGAAATTTCAAAGCCGTTTACACCGCTTGAATCAACGCAAACGGTATGTTCCTCTCGCTTAACCTTACAGCCTAATTCGACAAGGATTTTCAAAGCGGCATCAACGTCGGAGAGAATAGGGCAATTATGTATGATGTTTTCACCCTGCGACAGAACACAGGCGGCGAGTATCGGTAACACGCTGTTTTTTGAGCCGTGAACCTCAATCTCTCCCGTTAGCCTTTTTGAGCCGTTTATGATAAGTTTATCCATAAAGCACACCTCACAGTTAAAAGCATCGCTGTTTCATACTATGCTGTGTGCGGTTTTATGTTAATTCAGGAGCGATTCGATAACATTACAAATTCTCTGTGCCGAATCACCGATACTGAGTTTCTTTGCGTTTTCGCCGTAACGAACGAGCAAATCTCTGTCGGAGGTCATTTCCCTGACTGTTTGCGTCAACAATTCGGGCGTTAAGTCCTTTTCCTCGATTACCCTTGCCGCATCGGAATTCACAAGCGTCATTGCGTTGTGATACTGATGATTTTCGGCAACATTCGGAGACGGGATAAGCACAGACGCTCTTCCGACAGCCTCAATTTCAGAAAGCGAAGAAGCTCCTGCCCTGCTGATTACAAGGTCGGACGCCGCAAGGCACATATCCATATCGTCAATATACTCTCTTATGATTACATTCGTTCCCTCGCCCGTTTCAACTCCGCTTTCACGAAGCTTATCGGGAACCCATTTGCCGTATTTTCCCGTTGAGTGCATAAAGAAAAGCTTTTTGTCATTATGTAAAGTCTTTATGACCTCAACCATATTTTCGTTTATAGTTTTGGCACCGAGACTGCCTCCCATTGAAAGCACAAACACCGTGTCGTTTGAAACGCCGAACTTTGAACGGGCAAAATCTCTGTCTGCATCAAAAATCGCCTGTCTTACGGGAAGTCCTGTAATTATCGGCTCATTTTTAGGCGAAAGGTATTTTTTAGCGCCCTCAACCGTGAGCATTACCCTGTCCACTTGTTTTGCAAGAGTTTTGTTTGTAACTCCCGGAAAAGCGTTCTGCTCGTGAATTGCCGTTTTTATTCCCATTTTTACAGCTGTGCTGACAACGGGACCGCTGACATATCCGCCGAAGCCCACAACGGCATCGGGATTAAACTCTTTTAATATCTTTTTAGTCTGCGAACTTGATTTAACAATAAGCCCGAGTGTTTTTATGTTTTTAATGATATTTTTTACAGTAAGCTTTCGCTGAAAGCCTGAAATCGTTATAGTCTTAAAATCAAAGCCTGCTTGAGGCACAAGGCGTGACTCCATATGGTCGCTCGTACCGATAAAAAGTATTTCGGCGTCGGGGTGTCTGCGCCTTAATTCACCTGCCGCCGCAAGAGCCGGATTTATATGTCCGCCCGTGCCGCCTGCCGCAAATATAACCTTCATTGTATTCTCCTTTGAGTTTATTTTTTAGGCATTTTTGAATATCTTGAAACCGACAGCACCATTCCCATTTCGGCAAGCAGCATCATAAGCGACGTACCGCCGTAGCTGAAGAACGGCAAGCTGATACCCGTATTCGGAAGCGTGTCGGTTACAACGCCGATATTAAGCGCCGTCTGCATACCTACCTGAAAAACAATTCCGATTGCGGTAAGTGCGCCGAATCTGTCTTTTGCATGTATGCCTATCACAACACCTCTCCATACAAGAAGTGCAAAAAGCAAAATTATTATCGAAGCACCGACAAAGCCCAATTCCTCGCAAACTATCGAGAAAATAAAGTCGTTTTGAGGCTCCGATACGAAAAGGTGCTTTTGCTTTGAATTGCCGAGTCCCGCACCGAAAAGACCGCCCGAGCCTATTGCATAAAGCGAGTTATTTGTCTGCCAGCGTGCGCCCTTAGGGTCGTAGCTCTTATCAAGCCAAGCGGTAATTCTTGCACCTGCGTATTTTTCGAGTATTTCGGGATTTGTAACAACGAATACAATCAAGACAACCGCTACAATACCTATTATAATAAACCAATGCTTTTTGAACTCGCCCATAAACATCATTGTAGCACCGATAGCAAGTATCAAAAGCGTACCCGAAAGGTGGTTTTCAAGGTAAACCAAGCCTGCCGTTATAACGATTACGGCACCGTAAAGGCAAAGCTGAACAAACGAGTCATATACAACGATTTTTCCGTTTGTAAGCTCTGAAATCTTCTTTGAAAAGGCTGACTGATTTACGCTTTTTCCGATTATCTTTTTGTGGTTTCGTTCCATACCCCAAGCACAGAACAGAATTACCACAAGCTTTGCGATTTCGGACGGCTGAAATGAAATTCCGCCGATATATATCCACCTGTGGAAATCTCCGAATCTCGCAGGTAAAATAAGAACGATTATAAGCAAAAGCCATGCTATCGGAAGTCCTAAAACGCCGACAAGCTTAAAGTATTCGTACTTGACTTTAGAAATTCCGAGCATTGCGCCAACGCCTAAAACAGCAAACAAAAGCTGCCTTTTGAAGAAATATGCGCTGTCGCCGTTTTTGTTGTAATACGCATAGGTGTAGCTTGCGGAAAAGAGCATTACGACACCTATTGTAAGAATTATAATTACCAAAAGAAGAAAAGGCACATCGAAGCTTCCTGTCGCAAGCCAATCGGGGCGCTTTCTTTTCATTTTTTTGCCCTTGGAAGCCGAATTTTGTTTCGGTAACGGCTTCGCTTTAGCCTCTGCCATAGCTTTCTCCTTTCAAGTTGATTTTTGTTTAATTATTTTGCACCGTAATAGAAAAGTGCCACGCCTATAATGCTGCCGATTATATTTATAAGAGTAAATACAATTACGATTTTGACCTCTTTCCAGCCGCACATCTCAAAATGATGATGAATGGGAGCCATTTTGAAAATACGCTTGCCGTGAGTGGCTTTGAAATAGCCGATCTGGATAAGGTCGGAAAGCATTTCAATTACATATATTATTCCGAGGAAAAGTATGATAAGCGGACAGTCGATAGCATATGCGAGAGCCACGACCATACCGCCGAGGAACATTGAGCCCGTGTCGCCCATCATTACCTTTGACGGATGCCAGTTCCAAATAAGATAGCCGATACAACCGCCCGCAAGGCACGAAGCGAGTATGCCTACACCGAAGAAGCCTTTAAGCGTTGCAATTACAACGAATGCGAGTGCCGCACTTGCCGTAACAGAGCCGCAAAGTCCGTCAACGCCGTCGGTAAAGTTTACTGCGTTTACGGTAAGATAAATAACGCCCATACCGAAGAACCAGAAGAACCATTTAAGGTCAACATTTCCGACAAAAGGAATGTTCATATAAGTGTTTCCCGACATAAAAAGTGCGCCGAGATACGCAAGCATAAGCAAAATCTGCGCTATTGACTTCTGCTTGATTGTAAGTCCCAAATTTCTTTTCTTCGCAACCTTAATATAGTCATCTGCAAAGCCGATTATACCGAAGCCGAGGGCCATAAGTATTCCTGCGAAGGTTTTAACCTTAACGCTGTCCTCGACAACGCTTCCGCTTGCAATTAAATTACCGCCGAGAAGCTTATCTGTAATAATAACGATTGCAAACGAAACAACCGTGCTTATTATGAACATTATTCCGCCCATTGTCGGCGTACCCTGCTTTGACTTATGCCACGCAGGACCTATATCAAGTATAGTTTGACCGAATTTCAACTTTCTCAACTCGGGAATTATTACAAATCCCAAAAGGAACGAGATAAAAAAGCTCAAAACCAATCCAAATACCAAGCTTATCCAAACCTTCATTTACTTCTCCAACCCTTCATAGAGTTTTTCTATTATTTCCTCGAGCTTCATCCCCCTGCTCGCCTTAAACAGCACGCAGTCGCCCGATTTGACATCTTGTACGAGCGTTTTTGCAAGCTGTGCCTTATCGTCAAACCAAAGCACCTTTTCAACGCCCTTTTTAGCCTCTTCAGCTATATATTTCGACTGCTCGCCGAAGGCATAAAGCACGTCAATTTTTTTCTCCGCCGCATATTTTCCGACCTCTCTGTGAGCAGTCTCGGAATAGTCGCCGAGCTCAAGCATATCGCCCAAAACGGCTATTTTTCTGCCTGCGTTCATATCGGAAAGCACGTTCAAGGCGGCACGCTGCGAATCGGGACTTGCATTGTAGCAGTCCTCGATTATCTTAACGCCGTTTACCTCTTTAAGCCTCTGTCTCATTCCCGACGGGGTATAATTTTCAAGCGCCTTTGCAATTTCCTCGGTGGGAAGTTCAAGCAAAAGACCGACGGTATATGCCGCAAGAGCGTCATACACATTGTGAATACCGACAGTCGGTATTGTAACCTTTTGAGTTTTGGAATACGCTTTAACAGAAAATTCCGTATTCGAGCCGTTTTCCTTTATATCAAAGGCTCTGACATCTGCGTTTTCATTTTCAATTCCGAAAAATATGAGCTTATAATCATCATTCTTTACAGTTGAAAGTTTATCGTTATCACCGTTCAAAATCAACGGAGAGCCCTTTTTCATACCGTCAAGAATTTCAAGCTTTGCTTTTAATATGCCGTCTCTTGAGCCTAAATGCTCAATATGGGAAACACCGATATTTGTTATTATTCCGATATCGGGCAAGCAGGCTTTTGTAAGGAGTGAAATTTCGCCGAAAGCACTCATTCCCATCTCAATCACAGCCGCCTGAGTATCGTTTTCAAGTCTCAAAAGCGTTTTCGGAAGTCCGATATCATTATTGAGGTTGCCCTCTGTTTTAATGGCTCTGTATTTTCTCGAAACAACCTCATAGGTCATTTCCTTTGTAGTTGTCTTTCCTACGCTTCCCGTAAGTCCGATAACCTTTAAGCCGTCAAAGGATTTTCTGTAATTCTTCGCAAGCTCCACGAACGCTTTTTTAGTGTCGTCAACGTAAATTACGGGCAAGCCGCAATCGACCTCTCTGTGACACATAACCGCCGCAGCACCGCTTTTTTCAACGTCCTTTACAAAATCGTGAGCGTCAAAGCGATCGCCCTTTATGGCAATAAAAAGCGTGGAAGCGTCAACCGTGCGAGAATCAATGCTGACATTATTTATTTCCTTGTTTTCTCCGCAGAGCCTGCCGCCCACCCATTCGGCAACAGTCTGCAAGCTGATTGATTTCATCTTATATTTTACCTTTCAAAATGTCGGCAACTACTTCTCTTTCGTCATAATGAATTTTGCCTGTGTTAAGAATTTGGTATGTTTCGTGACCCTTTCCCGCAAGCAAAACAACGTCTCCTGCCTTTGCAATCGACATAGCGTATTTTATAGCTTCCGTTCTGTTTACAAGCGTTTTAATCTGAGCCTTACAGCTTTTCATACCCTCTAAAACGTCTTTAACTATCAATTCGGGGTCTTCGCTTCTCGGGTTATCGCTTGTAACAACGGCAATATCGGCTAAGTCGCCTACAATCTTACCCATTTTCGGGCGTTTTGTTCTGTCTCTGTCTCCGCCGCAGCCGAAAACGGTAATTATTCTGCCGTCAGTCGTTTCCCTGAGCGACGAAATAACATTTTGGAGTCCGTCGGGCGAATGTGCGTAGTCGATAAGCACGGTATAATCGGTATCGGTATCAACGACCTCAACCCTGCCCGGTACGCCCTTTGACTGAGAAACAGCCGAAATTACGCTGTCAAAATCAGCACCTGCAAGCACGGCGCAAACTGCCGCACCCATTGAATTATAAACGGTAAATCTACCGGGGATTTTAATGTTAATTCTGCCGATATTATCAGGGGTCAAAAGCTCATACTGAACGCTGTCGCTAAAGCATTTTACGTTTTTAGCCGAAAAATCGGTGTTGTCTGTTTTAACTCCGAAAGTATATACCTTACAAGGCAATGAGTCAACCATAACATGCGCATATTCGTCATCCGCATTTATAACGGCGGTATCACAGATTTCAAAGAGTTTTCTTTTTGCTTTTGCGTAATTTTCAAACGTTCCGTGATAATCGAGATGATCCTGCGTAAGATTGGTAAACAACGCTATATCAAAATGACAGCCGTCAACCCTGCCCTGTGCGAGTGCCTGCGAGGAAACCTCCATAATGCAGTATTTGCATCCGCTGTCAACCATTTCGGCATAGAGCCTTTGAAGCTCCTTGCTGTCGGGTGTTGTAAGCGATGAAGTATACTCCTTGTCGCCCGTAATGTTTTTAACCGTTCCGATAAGTCCCGATTTAATCGAGAGCTTATCAAAAATATTCTTTATAAGAAATGTGGTTGTGGTTTTTCCGTTCGTGCCCGTAACACCGATAAGCTTTAATTTTTGAGCAGGATTACCGTAAAAAGCTGCGCAAATGCGAGAATATGCGTCTCTTGTGCTTTCAACGATAATCTGATTTTTAACGCCTGTGTCGTGCTCGGCAATAACTGCGGCAGCACCCATCTCTTCAGCCTGCTTCGCAACGGAATGTCCGTCAAAGTGATTGCCCTTAATGCATACGAACACGCAAGCCTTTGTTATCTCATTGGATTTATCGGTAATATCCGATACCTCACAATCGGTATAAACACTGTCGGTTTTTACATTTTTCAAAAGTTCTGAAAGTTTCAATTTCGTTTCCTCCGTAATTTATCCGCCTTTTCACAACCGTTTATTTATGCATCCTGTACGTTTACGGTTGACTTGAAGTAAACCGTGATTACGCTTCCGAGCTCCGCCTCGGTATTGGGGTCAATGCTTTGCTTATATGATACGACCTCAGACGCATTTGTTGTGCCCGAAAATCTGATATTAAAGCCTGAATTTACTGCCGCCGAATTTGCTTGCGACATTGTCATACCCGTAAGATTTGGCACGCTTGCTGTCTGCTTTTGTGCCTGATTATCCGTGTAAACGACGATTACGCCGCCTGAACGAACCTGTGAATCCGCCGCAGGTGTCTGTGATACGACCTTATCGCCCGTGCCTACGACCTTTAAGGTGTAGCCCGACGTCATCGACCTTGCCTGTGCAACGCTCAAGCCCACAAGCGAAGGCGTTGTCGAGGATACATTTTTCATTTCTGCGTCCTCATACTGCGGCTCAATATTGAGATAAGCGAGAACCTTTTCAAGAATTTCGCCTGCTATCGGTGCTGCTACAACACCGCCGCCGTGAGCGCCTGTCGGCTCGTCAATCGCAACGAGTATCGCTATTTTGGGATTGTTAGCCGGAGCAAAGCCTGCAAATGAGGCTATGTATGCGCCCTCTTTACCGATTTTCTCCGAAGTACCAGTTTTGCCTGCGACGTGATAGCCTGCCACATAGGCATTTTTACCTGTTCCCTTTGAAACAACATTTTCCATCATATCCGCAACGGTTGAAGCTGTTTTTTCGGAAATAACCTGTCTTTTTACCTTTGACTGCGTTTTTGCGATTACATTGCCGTCCGAGTCAAGAATACTGTCTACAACGTACGGTTGCATAAGCTTACCGCCGTTCGCAATGGTAGATATGGCATTTACAACCTGTATCGGTGATACTTGGAAGGTCTGACCGAAAGAGCTTGACGAAAGCTCGGCAATTCCCATTTTTTCAAGTGAATGGTAAGTAACATCCGCAACAGGAGAAGCCTCGGCAGGAAGGTCAATTCCCGACTTTTCCGTAAAGCCGAATGCTTCAAAATACTTAAAGAAGTTTTCTTTGCCTAATTTTTGTCCTATTGTAATAAAGAACGGGTTGCAGGAGTTCATAAGTCCCTGTGTAAGAGTTTCCGTTCCGTGACCGCCGGGCTTCCAGCATTTTTGATAGTGATTTGCAACCTGTATGCCGCCTGTACAGGTAAATGTTGTATTAAGATCAACGACACCCTCTTCAAGAGCCGCCGCAACAACAACGGTTTTGAATACAGAACCCGGCTCATAGGTATCGCTTATCGTTCTGTTTCGCCATTGAGAGAATTTTGCGTTTTGCGTTTCCTTTGAGCGTTCCGCCTCGTCAACTATTTCCGCAATCTTGTCGGCAACAAGCTGATTTGAAATTACATTCGGCTTATTCAGGTCAAAATCGGGCTTTGAAGTCATACCGAGAATTGCGCCCGTCTGAACATCCATTATAATTCCGTAAGCGTATTTAGCTCCTGTATCGACAAGAGCCTGATCGAGGCTTTGCTCGAGATAATACTGAATAACCTCATCTATCGTAAGCACAAGATTTGCACCCTGCTGTGCCTCATACGTCATTTCATATTCGCTCGACATTACCTTTTGTCTTGCGTTCATAGCGGTAATAATTCTGCCCGAAACGCCTGTAAGCTCGCTGTTATAGGACTGTTCGATACCGCCGTTGCCATTATCGTCGGCGTTGACAAAGCCGATTATCGTAGAAGCAAACGAGGAATAGGGATAATACCGCTTCGTATCGGGGTCCATACAGATTATCTGACTGAGCTTTGCATCCTTGCTCTTTTTGTTTTCCTTGTCGTACTGCTTTATATAATCCTGAATGTCGTTTTTGACGTTCTCCTCTACCTCGCCCGAAATTTTAACGTAATTTGACTCCTTCAAGGTCTTTTCACGGATAATCTCCGCATCAATGCCGAGCTTTTCCGAGAGAACGGAAACGACAGCCTCACGCTGTGCGTCCGTTGTAATTTTCGACGGAACTATGTACACAAGCCACGCCGAAGCACTTTTTGCAAGCACATTCATATTTGAATCGTATATCGTTCCTCTCTGTGCCGAAACCTTTGTATCCAAAAGCTGACTTTGCTCCGCTTTAAGCTTATATTTCTCTCCGTCTACAAGAGCCACTCTGACGAGGCTTCCTATACACACCAAGAAAGCAAGAATAAGTATTAAAAGTGCGATTGTCGCTCTGTAGCTCATCTGTTTTAACGATCTTGCCTGCATATTTTCAGCCCCTTTCACATAAATTTTACGCCGAAAATTCGGCATTAAGATACAACAACGAGAGTTAAGAACATTTACTTAACCCTCGTTGTAATTTTATTTGATTATCTGCTCATATATTCCATAATCTTGGAATAAAGCGATGTCGAATTCGCATTGAGTGTTCTCGCACCGGAAACCGTTACCTTGTCAGCTCCCGAAAGGTCAATGTATTCTATTTGATAGCTTTCCATCTTAACCATACCGAGATTTGTCTGAGCGTATTCTTCAACGTTTTTAAGAGAAATCATAGAGTCAAGCTGCATATTAAGTCTGACGTTTTCGCTCTGTGCGGTTGTGATTTTAGTCTCCGCAGCAGAAATCTGTCTGTCAAGCTCATCAACCTTAATTCTTCCGTAAAGCAATGCGGAAAGCATTGAAAGCAGGAAAATCGAAATCGCAATTATCTTTGCGCTCTGTAATGCGCTTGCGTGCATTTCCCTCTTAACTTGATTTAAGGTCTTTTTCGGCTTATTGACAAGCTCCATTTTAGGCTTGTCCGCAACCGGAACAACAGTTGTTTCTATTTTACGGGCAGCGTTTCTCTCATATGAGCCCTGCTTCGGCTCAAACATCGAAAAATCAATGCCGTCATACATATTATAATTTCTGTTCGCCATGATACGCTTCCCTTCCTCAATCCCTGATTTTTTCTATCGAACGTAATCTTGCACTGTGAGAGCGTGAGTTATTTGAAAGCTCCTCCTCGCTCGGTGCAAGACCTTTTATTGTAACCTTGCCTCTCGGTGTTTTTCCGCACACACAAACCGGAAATTCCTTAGGGCAGGTACAGCCTTGTGCAAATGAATTAAATCTCTGTTTTACCATTCTGTCCTCTAACGAATGGAATGTAATTATTGAAAGTATTCCGCCGACCTTTAAGCAATCAAACATATCGTCAAGCGCCGTATTGAGCTGGTCAAGCTCGCCGTTTACTTCAATTCTCAACGCTTGAAATGTTCGCCTTGCAGGGTGTGAATCTCTCATTGCCTTTTGAGGCATTGAGCTTTTGATAATATCTATAAGCTCAAACGTGGTTTCAATTTCCTTTTTCTCTCTCGCCGCCACAATATTGTTAGCAATACGGTTTGCATATTTCTCTTCGCCGTAATCACGGAGAATTCTCGTAAACTCGCCCACCGAAAGAGTGTTGACTAAATCCTTGGCGCTTGTTCCCTGCTTGCTCATTCTCATATCAAGCGGAGCGTCCTTGTGAAAGGAAAAGCCCCTCTCCGCCTCGTCAAGCTGAAAAGAACTGACGCCGAGGTCCGCTATAATTCCGTCGGCTCTTTCGCCGTTCAGAATTTCTTTTATGTTGTTAAATGTATTGTGTACCACAGTTACCTGCGGATAAATTCCCAATCTTTCATTCAAGACCTTGATAGCGTCGGGGTCTCTGTCGATTGAAATAAGTCTGCCCGTTGTAAGCTTCTCGGCAATCGCTCTCGAATGACCTCCGCCGCCTGCGGTACAGTCAACATACAGTCCGTCGGGCTTTATGTTAAGAGAGTCGATAGTCTCATTAAACAAAACGGGAATATGTGAAAATTCCATATTGTTACTCCCGTTAGTTTATAATGCTCGGGAATCTCTTGTACGAAGCATTGATCTGTTCCATTTCCTTGTCGTACTTTTCAGCGTCCCAAATTTCAATTCTTGTACCGACGCCGACAACCGCAACGTCCTTTTTAAGACCTGCGCCCTCGCAAAACGATGCTTTAACGGTTATTCTTCCCTGCTTATCGGGCTCAACCGAAATAACATTAGAGAAGAAGAAGCGCTGCCAATCGGCATCTCCGCTTTCCTCGACAATCTTGCTTTTCTTCTCCCACTCCTCTTCGCCGTAAACGGCAATGCACGGTAAACTTTCATCATAGTAGAGATAAAAGCTGTCGCCGAGCTTGGCTCTGAACTTCGCAGGAATGAACAGACGTTTCTTTGAATCGATTGTATGTTTGTAACTGTTTGAAAAAGACATCGTCCGTTCCTCCTTCCTTCGATAGTCAAAACCGTGGGATTTTGCCCCTTTTTTATGGAATTGCTATGCAATTATCCACCACATTGATTACATTATACTTTTATTTACTAAAAAAATCAAGTGTTTTTACCGATTTTTTAACGACAAAAGGCGTACTTTTACAGGTAATTTTTACCGAAATTTTCAAAATGTTTTTGTGCAATAAGCACATAGAGTAAAACTGCTTTGTTACAGGCTGCCGTTTTGGGCATAAAAAATCCCCCACCGAGCACCACCGAAGCACCCGTGGGGGAAAATCCCATTGTAAATGCATAAAAAAGCCGAAAAGCACATATAAAACATGCTTTTCGGTTTATGCTTATATGGTATTAAATTTTAGCTGTCAAGGAACTGACCGTCAATTATACCCGAAACAAATTCTTTAATATAGGAAACGCTGAATTTAGAGTCCTTGAGCCTGCCCGACTGCCTTTTAGCAAGGTCGTCGTTGTATTGAGAAAGCTTAAAAATCTGAACGTCGTGGCTGCCGTTTACATAATGAGTTACGATAGGCTCAAATTTTACGTCGCTTACGGTAAGCTTGCCCGTATTGAAATCCTTTGTGACGGTGTACCGAAGCATACCGCCGACAACCCTTGCAGGTGTATTCTGCTGAGAAATGAAGTTTCCGAGCGAATAAGCCACAAGCGTCCTTGTTCCGTCCGCCTTTTCAATGAATTCAACAGGCTGTATGACGTGGGGATGGTGTCCGATTATAACATCTGCGCCCCAATTTGCCATTTTCACCGCAAGATTTTTTTGATCCTGCGTAGGTGTCGTCTGATACTCGTTGCCCCAATGTATGTTGACAAGCACCATATCGCAGCTTTCTTTAGCGTTCTTAATTTTCCTTTCTATTATATCCTCGTCGGCAGAATAGATGATTTTAAGCTCGCTGTCCTTAGGAAGTGAAAGCCCGTTCGTGTATTGAGTGACACCTACAAGACCGATTTTCAAGTCGTTCGATTCTATGTATTCGACCCTGTTGAGATCCTCCTCGTTCTTATATGCGCCTGTTCTGACAACGCCGTCAACGCTGTCCCAATACTCAATGGCCTCCGAAAGACCCTTTGCACCCTTGTCAATCATATGATTATTAGCCATTGCGATAACGTCAAAGCCTATTTTCGCAATTTCATCTCCGACCTCATGCGGAGAATTGAAAAGCGGATAGCCCGACGGCTTATTGCTTTTTGAAATAATCGTTTCCTGATTTATCGTCGCAACGTCAGCAGCCGCAACGTCGGGTGCTATATTCTTATAGCAATACGAAAAATCGTAACCGTTACCACCTGCACGCTTGTTTGCTTGCTGATAAATTCCGTCGTGAATCAAATTGTCGCCGACAGATAAAAAGTTTACGCTGACCGTAGGCAAAGGCTCGGTCGTTGTTTCCGCAGGCGTCGAGGTGTCAACGGGTGCCTCAACGGGCACAGAGCCGTCCTCCGTCTTGGTCGCAAGCAAAACACCTATGCCGCACAGCAGTACCATTGTCAAAATAATTGACAGAAATACTTTTACTTCCCTTTTAGCCATTTTCCCTCTCCGTTATTATTTATTTAACGAACTTTTCCTTATATCTCTTTATTGAATCGTCGATTATATCAACTGCCGAGAGCACACCCTTGACCTCATCAATGTCCGTTGTCTTATTTTCAAGAGTTTTGTAAACCGTGAAAAAGTGCTTCATTTCCTGGAAAATATGAGCAGGCAGCTGTGAAATGTCCTTATACTCGTTATATGTCGGGTCGTCAAACGGAATTGCGATAATCTTATAGTCCGCCGCACCGTTATCGAACATTGAAATAACGCCTATCGGATAGCATTTTACAAGTGCCATAGGCTCAATCTGCTCAGAGCAAAGCACAAGCACGTCAAGCGGGTCATTGTCCTCCGCATACGTTCTCGGAATAAAGCCGTAGTTTGCAGGATAATGGGTCGAGGTGTAAAGAACTCTGTCAAGCCTTAACATACCTGTTTCCTTATCAAGCTCGTATTTCATCTTGCTGCCCTTGCTGATTTCAATTACAGCGTCAAAGGCTTTTCTTGTAATTCTCTCGGGACTTATATCATGCCAAATGTTCATTTTGTTACTCCTTTATGCTCCTCAATAAGTCTGTTCCTGACCCTCCAAAGCTCCTTTGAAAGGTCAACGTAATATTTGTGTGGGTTTTCAAACCTCTTAACCTCGTCCCAAAGCGTATCGATCTGTTCTGAGCAATACTCTCTTATCTCGTTAAGGCTCGGCTCGTCATAAACACATTCGCCCTGCTTAAAAATCGGGACAAGCAACGGTCTTGCGACAAATCGCTCAATGTCCTTACGCTTCCAAGTGAAATCAGGATCGAAAAGCGTATACGGTTTTCCGTCATCCACCGTCTCTCCGTCAAGCGTTAAAACGTCGGCAATAGCCTTGCCCGACTCCGTATCAAACAGTCTGTAAACAGATTTTGACGACGGAATGGTTATCTTACTGACATTTTCGGAAAGGTTGATTTTCGGTATAATTTCTCCGTCCTTTTCAACCGCACAGAGCTTATACACTCCGCTGAAAAGCGGTGAAGTTGCGGAGGTGATAAGCCTCTCGCCGACAATAAAGCAGTCAACCTTTGCCCCCTGTGATACCATATCGCCGATAAGGTATTCGTCAAGCGAGTTCGACGCCATAATATCGCAATCGGGGAAGCCCGCTTCGTCAAGCATTTTCCTTGCACGCTTTGAAAGATAGGTTATATCGCCCGAGTCTATTCTGATGGAATTAGGTCGCTTGCCCATAGGAACAAGCACGTCATTGAAAGCCTTAATCGCATTCGGAATACCCGAACGGATAGTATCATATGTATCGACAACCACCGTACAATCGTCGGGATAACGGCGTGCATACTCACAGAACGCCTCATATTCAGAGTCAAACATCTGCACCCAACTGTGTATCATTGTATTGACGCTCGGAATACCGAACAGCTTTTGCGGAATAATTCCCGAGGTCAATGAGCAGCCGCCTATATAAGCAGCTCTTGCGCCCAAAACAGCCTGCGAAAAGCCCTGCGCTCTCCTTGTGCCATACTCGGCAACGGTAGTCGAGTGTGAAGCACGCACAAGTCTGTTTGCTTTGGTTGCAATCAAGCTCTGCTGATTGACAAACATAAGCAATGCCGTTTCGATAAGCTGAGCCTCCACAACAGGACCTCTTACCTTAACTATCGGCTCATTCGGGAATATCGGTGTTCCCTCCGGTATCGCCCACACGTCACAGGTAAATTTGAAATCCTTGAGATAATCGCAAAAAGCGTCGCTTATCCCCTGCTCCCTTAAAAAGTCAATATCCTCTTTAGTGAAATGTATGTTTTTAAGGTATTCTATAACCTGCGAAAGACCTGCCATAATCGCAAAGCCGCCCTTGTCGGGTACTTTTCTGAAAAACAGGTCAAAATACGCAACGGTATCCTTGACGGGACTGTTGAAGTAGCCGTCCGCCGTTGTAAATTCATACAGCTCCGTAAGCATTGAAAAATTATTTAATCCGTTTAACGAGTTCATAAGCTCACCTCTTTGCTAATTTTATCACAATTTTTTGTCTATGGCAATTAAATTTGATTGAAATATATATGTATTTATACTATAATACAGTAAATTTATAAGTTTAGGAAGTGAAACGGAAATGCTCGGTATAATAATCTCCTGTGTAGCGGCTTTTGTGATATTCTTGGCAATATCCTATGCCTTCGGCTTTTATAAAACCGAATACAACCCGTCAAAGCTTTCTCATAATATAGTTATATTTTTAAGCTTAGGCATTTTGATAGCAGGCGCAACGGTAATTTACAGCTTTCTCGCAAAGGACAATTTCGTCTATCCTTATTTACGCCCGTTAAAAAGTATGAATGCTTACGAGCAACAGTTTGACGCATTCTTAAAGGGTCAGCTGAACATTGACGTTGTTCCCGATCTCCGGCTTTCTATAATGTCAAATCCTTATGACGAAAGCGCCAGAAGGACAGAGGGATTTTTTTATCTTTGGGACAGAGCGTATTTCGACGGCAAGTATTACTCCTATTTCGGCATTGCACCTATACTTTTAATATATTATCCGTTTTATCTCTTAACAAAGACCGTCCCCGAGGCTAACACCGTATGCTATATTTTAACGGTATTATCCGCAATCGTAATAGCGTTTCTTGTCATAAAGCTTCAAGAAATATTTGTGAAAAAGCCTAATTTTATAATGCTTATCCTTTCAATTTTTGCGTGTGAGCTCGGCAGCTTAATTTATATGGTGCAGGCAAGCGCAGATATGTATTACACCGCCGTTGCAAGCGGTATACTTTTCCTGTCGCTGTTTTTGCTTTGTACATTTTCGGCTTATGCAAGCAAAAAGAACGGCAAAAGAGCCCTGCTTTTCGCATTGTCGGGCATTTCACTCGTTTTTCTTGTGATGTCACGTCCAAATCTTGCAATTTATTTCCTGTTATCCGTCCCGATTTACATTAAAACCGTTTTCGGCAAGGATTTTAAGCCGTCAGAGAAAATATGTCAGGTACTTGCGTTCGCCGTGCCGACCGTTATCGGTGCTGTCGGAATTATGTGGTACAATTACGCCCGCTTCGGCTCGGTTTTTGAATTCGGTGCAAAGTATCAGCTGACCGTTCACGACGTTTCGGAATATTCAATCACATTGCTTTTGTTCCTGCCGGCTTTGAAATATTATTTTCTTCAGCCTCCCATCTTTTTGAGCAAAGTGCCGTATTTCGATATACCGTTTTCTCCGCTTAAAAATTATTCGGGGTATGTGTATATGACCTCAACTGTCGGCGCAATGGCTTTCCCGTCAAACTGGGCAATAGCAATTTCTCCGCTTCTCATAACCAAAAAAGCAGATAAAACAAAGCTTTCAATATTCATTTTTAGCATTGTGTCGGTAGTCGGTTTGGCTTTTACGGATATGTGCCTTGCCGGCGTAAACATACGGTATCTTGCCGATATTGCGCTCGTTACGGTGCTTATTTCAACAACTGTAATCTCAAAATTCGTAAGCCTTGAAAAAAGAACAAACCAAAGCTTGGACTTTGCAATTTATGCCGTTTCGTGCTTGCTTTTACTGCTTACAATAATGATAGGCTTGTTCCTCGTTTTCATAAACGAAAGAAATAATTTATTAAATCTGATTTATGATTAAAAAATGTGTTGACATTTGAGCTTTCCCGTTGTATAATATCTCTCGCAGTTGAGAAAGCTCAACAATAAATAGCGGTATTGTGTAACGGTAGCACAGCGGACTCTGACTCCGTATGTTGAGGTTCGAATCCTTATACCGCTGCCATCAAGAGGCTACAAAAAAGATATAGCCTAAGAAAACCTCGATTTTATCGGGGTTTTCGTCATTTATACGGCAAAATTTCACTAAACAATTTCGTAGATATAAAACCGCTGTTTTCCATTTGTATATGGATTCGAACTCTAACATAACACCTCGTAATTATTACATAAACGCACAGATATTAAATTCTGTGCGTTTTTTCATATCTATTTTAACAAAGGAGAATATATGCTACAGAAAGAATTAGCCAAACGGCTCAGGGCTCGGTATGACACCAAGATGGACGGCAACGGATGGCTGGAGGTGTCCTCGGACGGCATTCCCATCTGCCGGATAAAGTACAATGGTCAATTTCTAAGCAATATGAATTTGAAAAAACTCAACTAAAAAGCTCTATGAATTATTAAATAATACGGTTGACGAAATACGATTATATACCGATAAAACCGTGGCTGTTGTTCTTCGAAACAGGCAGTACATAGGAAGAAAGGAAATATATAATGGAACGGATTATATCTGCAGCTCCGAAAAAAACAGTACGAATAATTGAGCCGACCATACCGATTAACGAAAACATAAAATTAAATTATCACCTTCTTCGAGTTGCCGCTTATTGCCGAGTATCTACCAAGCAGGAAGAACAACTCAACAGTTACGAAAATCAGGTGGAACACTACACGCACCGAATCAATTCCGAAAAAGATTGGCAACTGGAGGGAATATATGCCGATAAAGGCATCTCGGGCACAAGTGTAAAAAAACGTGATGAGTTTAACCGAATGATTCGCCGTTGTAAACAAGGCAAAATAGACATGATTATCACAAAGTCCATTGCACGATTTGCAAGAAATACTGTTGACTGCTTGAAATATGTACGAACGCTGAAAGATTTGGGCGTTGATGTGTACTTTGAAGAACAGGGAATCCACAGTAATCAACCCGGTGCAGAATTCTATATAACAATATACGGCAGCATTGCCCAAAGCGAGTCGGAAAACATCAGTGCAAATGTTAAATGGGGTAAGGCACAAAGTGCAACGGAAGGCAAAGTAAACTTTCACTATCAAAATTTTCTCGGATACCGTAAAGGAACAGACGGAAAACCTGAAATTGTACCTGAGGAAGCAGAAACAATACGCCTCATATATGGTTTATTCCTTGCGGGTAATAGCTTGAACGGTATAGCTCACGAACTTGAAAAACGAAGAATATTAAGCCCGGCAGAAAAAGAGAAGTGGCAGCTTTCAACGGTTCGGTCTATTCTCTCTAACGAAAAATACAAAGGCGATGCAATAATAAACAAAACATATATAACCGATTGTATCAGCAAAAAAGTCAGGACAAATAACGGAGAACGACCAAAATACTATGTTGAAAACAGCCACCCGGCAATTATTGATTCTGCAACATTCGGCAGAGTTCAGGAAGAACTTGCGAGGCGCTCAGGAAAGCATAAAGTAAAACAGGTCGGCACGAAAACCGAGCAGGGAAAATATTCAAGCAAATATGCTTTAACGGAACTGCTTATTTGCGGAGAATGTAAAACGCCGTATCGCAGATGCACCTGGACAGCAAGCGGTAAAAAGAAAATTGTATGGCGGTGCATTAACCGCCTTGATTACGGAAAGAAATACTGTCACAACTCACCTAGTATTGAAGAAAGCGTACTGCAAAAGGCAATTATGGAAGCAATAATGAAAATTGCCATGCAAAATACGGATGTTATGAACATGCTAAAACTGCATATAGGCATGGGCTTAACGGGTGAAAATGCAGAAGATAACATTCTTGACATACAAGTGAAAATTGCCAAAATCAATGCCGAATTTAAAAGAATGCTTGACTGTGTATCGGCCGAAACTATGGATGCGTTCGATGATGAAAAGGCAACAAGACTTATGAATGAAAAAAGCGAACTGCAACAGCAGCTCGCCCATTATGACAGTTTGCAACAGCAAAGAGAAAATACAAAATCAAGACTTGACGACATATGTACAATACTTGACGGATTAAAAAATCACCCTATAGAATATGATGACAAACTTATTCGGCAATTGCTTGAATGCGTGGTGGTAGAGTCCAAAGAAAAGATAAAAGTTATTTTCTCCGGTGGAATGGAAGTGGAAGAGAAATTATAATTTAAAAAGATTAGTGTTATATTTTATGATGATTAATTCTACAACTTCATTTACCAGCAAGATTAATATATGTTTTACTTTATTTATACTTCTATATTTTGCTATCATTGAACTAATGGAAATTCTTAGTACGATATTTTTCCGTTGATTTGTTGTGCGCGGAACAGATGAATTTTCAATACATTTTAATAAACAAATCAGCTATTTTTCAACCTAATATAAACCGACCAATAGAAACACTTAATATTGAATTTTTAAATACAGTATTTGTATATAGTGTATTATTGTGATAGAATATGAAAAAGATGTTTAGAGGTGATTAGATGTCAAAAATAAATCAGATTGAAAATGCCATTTTGCAACTAGAAGGTGGTAAGTTTCAAAAATTAGTTGATCAATACCTTTATTTAAAATATAAATTTACAAACATTCAACCATTAGGTGCTCAACAAGGAACAGATAAAACAACAAAAGGAGTTCCCGATTCATATGTTAGAACTACAGGCGGGAAATATATTGCCATTATGTATGGTACATATTCAAAAGAAACTGCAAAATTCAATAAAGTTAAAAGTGACATATTATCATGTTTAGAAAGGATTGATAATAAAGACTTATCTGAGATTATATGCTGTCATACAAGTTCAAATGTTACAATTGAGCAAAATAAAGAAATACACTCATTATATGACCATATTACGCTTATAGGAATAAATACATTAGCAAATGATTTGTTTTATCATTATCCTAATTTAGCCAAAGAATATTTGTCCGTTGAAATAGATACAAAACAGATTTTAACTCCTGAAGACTTTATTATCGATAACAATAAGTCGGTTTTTAGAACTCCTCTTGATGTTGACTTAGTTGGACGTGATGATGAATTTAGTGAACTGGTCCAAACAATCAAAAATAACGATGTTATCATTGTTGAGGGACCTTCAGGTGTTGGAAAAACAAAATTAGCTTATGAATGTTGCAGGTATTATTGTGACAAACATAACTGCAAATTTTATATTGTTAAAAACAGAAATCTATCAATTTATGATGATTTAAGAGCCTATTTTTCAGATAATGATAAATATCTGATTTTAGTTGATGATGCAAATAAACTTACTGATTTGGAATTAGTATTGGAATTGTTAAAAGACGCCAATGAAGATAGATCATTTAAAATCATCCTGACTGTAAGAGATTATGCAAAAAAAGATACAATTTCAAAAATAAAAGACTTTGTAATTCCCTATGAATATAAATTAAAACCGTTAGACAAAGATACTATAACAAAAATTATAACTGATAATTTAAAAATAAAAAATCAGGCGTTTTTAAAACAAATTTCCGAAATTTCTAAAGGGAATGTTAGGCTTGCGTTTATGGCAGGAATAAATGCAAAACAAGAGGGGTATTATGCCAGCATACAAAATTCAGCAGAAATTTTTTCATCGTACTTTAAATATATATTTAAAGATTTGAACAACAAAGAATTAATTGTAATGGCGATAACCGCATTCATTGAAAGTTTTGAAATTCAAAATAATGAATCACTTGTATATAAACTTGCAAATGTTATTGGAATTTCTAATGATTTTGTTGTTGAAACATGTGAAAAATTTCATAATCTTGAAATAGTTGATGTATATGAAAATTTAGCAGTTAAGTTTTCAGATCAAAATTTATGTGATTATATTATTTATCATATCTTTTTTGAAAACAAAGATATAGAATTAGAAAAATTAATAAGCTTGGTATTTCCTTATGCGCCCGAAAAAGTTACTTATCATTTAAATACAACACTTCAATTGTTTTATTCAGACGATATGTTAGTTTATTTGAAAGCTTCTGTGAAGCACATTTGGTCAACAAATACTTTAGATAAAGGTTTAGCCTATAAGTATGCAGAATGTTTTCATAGCCTTATTGAAGATGAGGTATTGCTTTTCATAAAAACAGAAATTTCTAACATTCAACTTAACAAAACTGATATATTGCATTATCAGTTTAATAAAAACAATTCTTCACATAATGACAATATATTGAAAATTTTAACGGGATATAAGTACTCCAGTAATTTAGATAGTTCGATTGAACTGTTTGTTCAATATGTTAACAAGAATAGTAGCAATCCAGAAAATATAAAAGTTCATTTGATAAATGGCTATGGTATAGATAAAAAATCTCATGAATCTAATTACACGATTGAATATAATGTTTTAAATTTATTAAATAAAAAATTTAAAGAAACACAAAGCGATGCCACAGCAGTTTTGTGTATGTTATACGCTTCAAGTTGTTTAAAATATTTATTTAAAGCAACAGAAACATCATATAAATCAAAAGCGTTCAACATTATTTCTTTTTCACTTGCTAATGGGGAAGGCATAAAAAGACTTCATAATTTAGCAATTGAAACATTGTGCGATTTTTATTCAAAATTCGATTATAAGGAATTTGCTTATAAACAATTCCTTGATTATTATCCAAATACTTATGAAGATAATAATTTAATTTCCGTAAAAAAAAATGACAGTATGCAATTAGAATTAAAACTGAGCAAAATAATTGACATTTCCGATATTAAAGACTGTAATATACTATATCATTTTAACGAATGTTTCAAAGCCAACAATGTAAATGTTTCCTCTTTTTTCTCTTTATGGGAAACAAACAAGCAATTTAAATTAATAAAGAAATTGCAAAAAACATATTATAGTGACAAGGATTCTTTGATAGAACGACCAGAAGAATTTGATCAAAAAATTTTAATAGAATTGAAACAAGAAATATATTCTATGAAAATATCAGAAATAGAAGAATTGTTATCTAATACTAGTAAATTAAAATTTGATAACGAATGGTACTTATATAAAAGGTGGTCACAAATTGTTTGTGATTGTGACGAAGAAAAATTATATTCATACGTTGATTTGACAATAAAATATACCTCTGATAACTACTTTGCTCACGATATTATTGAAAGGATGATAATTACATATGGATATGATAAAACCAGTTCGATTATTAACTCATATAATATAGAAAAAATAGCTAATTGGTACAGAGAATTGATATCTTTTATTCCAGAAGATAAAATTGACTTGGACTTTTGCAATCAAGTGCTAACTGGTTTATGTGAAAATAATATTTTATACAGGTTATCTTTTGAAACGGTTAGTAGAATTAATCGGAAACAGCCATTTTTTATGCAGAAATATATCGATGAAATAATTAATATTTATGATTCAAAAAAAGAAAGTCATCAATTGATATCTAACTTTTTAAATCACGGAAATATATTTGACGAAAACAATATCAATGATTTTTTGAAATCATTCAAGTCAAATAATCAATTAATAAAGATATATGTTTATGCATCTAAGGAGGAAATAAATTTCGATTATCAGAATATTTTATTTAATGCTATATTGAAAAATGACAAATCTATAATAAATGCGATTATAGATTTATACCTCGACGGCGATTCTAATCACAAGAATTTAAACCATTTAAAAACAATTTGGGATTATGATAATTATTTATATTTGTTTGAATACACAGTCAATTATATAACAGGACATAACACGTATGATTTTATTATAATGAATTGCCTGAAAGATGTTATGGAAACATTATATTCTCAGCAAGAAAAACTAATGGAATCAATTTTATATCTTATAGATAAAAACAAAAGCAACGATAAATTAGTAAAATATATTATTCAAGCATCTGATGTATTATCAAAAGAACACCGATACGAATTAACTTTACACATTTGCAAGATGAACAAATCCATTGAGGTATTTAAAATATGTCCCATTGGTATATATCCTAAACACGGTTGGTCAGGGAGTACTGTTCCAGTGTTAGAAAATAAGTTGAAAGAATTTGAAGAAATAGCTCCGAAACTCCAAGGGGTGGATTATATTGAACATCGTATTTATTGCAACGAATGCATAGAGTGTTTAAGAAAACAAATAAAAGAAACTATTTCTAAAGAGTTTATGTATGATTATTGATATCAGATTGAGTTGTGCTTGCTAATATTTGTACATTTATTATAAATATTTCCCCTATAAACTCATCTTATTTCTCGGATGATTTTCTTCAAGAATATGGCGGATTTTGTTTGTGCTGATGTGAGTGTAAATCTGCGTAGTCGTAATCGAGCTGTGCCCAAGCAGCTGTTGGATGTATCTGATGTTGACATTCTCATCCATAAGAGCAGTTGCGAAAGTGTGCCGGAACATATGCGGAGTAATGTGCAGCCCCGCCCCTGCCGCTTTTGCATAATCGTTTATCATGCTTCTTATGGATTGCTCGGAATATCTGTTGCCTAATTTGTTGACAAAAACGCAGTCATTTTCCGAACCGCAAATTTCAATATATTCTTTCAAAAGCCTTGAAACTTTATCATTGGCAATACACATTATGCGTTCCTTGGAACCTTTCCCGGAAATGTAAATCGTGTTGCTTTGAAGTTCGAGGCTTTTTCTTTTTAGATTGCTCACCTCCGACACTCTCATTCCGGTTGAAAACAATAATTCTATGATAATAACATTCCTAAGTGCGGACTTATACTGATAGCTGCTTTGGGCGCTGTCGAGCCGAAAATACGAATATCTTAAAATATCCTTTACGGTCGCAATCGGGACTGTTTTGGGAAGAGTAATCGGCTCTTTGTACTTTAGCGTGATTTTGTGAAACGGATTTATTTCGATAATATCCTCAATTTCCATATATCGATAAAACGCCTTTAGACAGGCGATTTTGCGCTTTGCGGTTTTCGGTTTGTAGTGTTGATGAAGTAAATTTATATATGCACTCAGCTCGTTTTTGTCAAAACAGTCTCTCCTTTTCATATACCGGCAAAACTGCTTCAAATCGATTTTGTATGCTTTTATTGACAAGGCACTCAGGCCTTTTGAGTCGCTGCAAATCGTAAGATAATTCTGTGCTTCTTTTTCAATATCAATCATAATTAAACCTCCGAAATTTATCTGTTTTAATTATGATTGCTTGGCACTCAAAAGTCGATAACATTCTGCTCTTTTTTACAATATTTATGCACTTTTCCACGTATAATGTGCATTTTTTCGTTTTCTATTGACAAATTGTAAAAAATATGATATTAGAGTGTAAAGGAAAATATAAATAAAGGATAACTGAATATTATCATAAAAGATCTTGAATTACTTTAGATACTTTGTCAATTACAGTTTGACTAATAGCTTCAGCTGTATCATTACCATTAAGCACGACCAAATTATAATCATTTATAACTCTACTATAATTGTATTGTAATCTACGAACGTTCTTTTCGTTGTCATAAAATATTATTCTCCCATCTGGTCTGTTTAGATTCCTTTCGATAATTTTTTTAGGTTCAACAGACATATAAAATCCGACATTTGGTAATTCAACATTATAATACATTTTTTTCATCCATTCATACTGACATCCGAATGTAGTTTTAAAAGCTATATCATCAAAAGCATATTTATCACACAATAATATTTTACCTTCCCTTAATAATGGTTCATTTACATATCTATTCCATTGAATATAATCATAATAAGATGTATAAGCTGACAATGTTGCTAACTCAAAATTACCTAGTGGAGATATTTCTAATTTGTCCATTACACGAGCATTTTCATTAGAGTGCAATCTAAATCTTGTATGTATTGCATCATAATCTTTAAAATAATTATAAAACCTGATTAAGTCTTCACTTTTACCAGATTGATAATTAAAATTATCTATGATGTCAGATACTGCTGCTATTTTCATTCCTTGTTTTTTGAAATAGTTAAGTAACAACTTACTCTGAGTAGTTTTTCCTGTGCCGTCCGGACCTGAAATTGTAATTAACATAAAAGTTTTCCTTTCGAGGTGAAATTATGAAAAAAGATAACAATAAACCAATTAAGTTTACTGATAGAGATAAAGAATATGTAATATTAAATAACTGTTTTGTTAATTTGATGAAAGACAACCATTATTTTAAAGTATTATCTTTTTTTGGTATTGGTGGAATAGGCAAAAGTAGATTTGTTAACTTTACTTTGGAAAACGCAAGTGTTCTTGAGCATCAAAATGTTTCCATATTAAAAATAAACTTAGAGATCGTAAAATCAGACAATATTTTAAATGCAATTTTCGGATTGAGAAAACAAATTCCAACAACTTGTCCGTGTTTTGATTATGCAATTATGAATTTTTGGAACAAGTATAGTCCAAATGAATTTTACACCGATTTTTCTAAATCAATTGTGGAACAATGTCTTTCTTTTTTTGATGATAAATCTGCTTTATCCTATAAAGGTGTTAATATATTACCAGTTGTCAATAAGATTATTTCGGAAATAAAAAAAGTCGCTCTTGATTCAATTTATTATTCAGAAATTGAAAATTTAAAATATGATGACTTTTTAAATAAAATTCCTGAATATCTAGGTATTGACATTCATAATAAATATTTTGATAAGTATCTTGTGTTTTTTATTGATGCATATGAAGAATATAATACCAAATGGCTTGAAAAATTAATTGAAAATATTGGATATGGAGTATTTATAATTACAAGTCGAGAAAAATTAAAATGGCATAGTGCATACTTTAATGAATATAGGCTATATGAATTGCCAGATAAGGATACCAGAAAATTATTATACAGTTATAATTTAAACGATGATCAAATTCAAAACATTATTAAAATCACTGAATGTATTCCTATTTATGTTGAATTGGCAATTCGTGCAATCGAGAAAAATACAAATAATTCAGATTTTTTCTTTAAAGATAAAAATGATATTGTGAACAAATTCTTTAATCATTTACGAAAAGAACAACAAGAATTGCTTATAGTTTTATCACTTGTCCAAATATTCAATGAAGAAATCTTTGAGAAAATAGTAAAGTCCTTGAATTTGCAAATATCTATATTAGATTTTTTTGATTTGATAGAATTAAGTATTGTACAAAATATTGAAAATTTTGATGATTTTTATAAGATACATGATGTCGTATCGAGGAATATCATGAAAATTTACACCTATGATTATAGAAAAAAAGTTTTTGATAATTATTTACAAGCAATTAAGCTTTGCAATTTGACCGATTTACAAAAAACACTTTTATATAAACACACATTAAATCTGTTTATTCAAAATGATTTTTTATTAGAAAAAAGCACTTGCGAAACAATATTAGATTTGTTTTTCTATGCAAAAGGAACATTATTGCCAATTCAGTATAATAGTGTTGTTGGTTATGAAACTAACGATCAATTAAAACCTATATACTATTTTACAAAAGCAATTTATAATGAACGTGAATCATCATATACTAGATTATCTTGGTTGGAAACAATAAAAGATAGTATTGATTTATTTGGAAAACATAAAAAATCATTTGATATTATATATGGTTATCTAAACGGTCTTATAAAAAATCAATCTTTATTGTTCTCAACATTAACCAGTATCAATGATATGTTGACCCCTTCGGACTATCAAGAATGGTTTTATGGTCAAACAAAAGTGTTTTTAGGAGATTACAATGTTACTCAAGGGAATTTTCTAACGGCAAGAGATTCTCTCAATAAATACAAATCACAAATGGAATATCAACCTGAAAAAATTAACAATTTTGCATTTCAAGTAAATAGACATTTAGGTCATTTATATAGATTCAATATGTTTTGTAATGAGGCAATGAAGCAATATAAAGAATCACTATATTCAAATAAAATACCAACGGAGTTACAAAAGGTTTATATTTTTACTAATTTCTGTGAAACTGCTTGCTTATATGATTATTCCTTTGTTCAAAACAATTATAGTGATTACTTAAAATTATGTAAAAAATATAATGATTTAAAAAGTATGGCAAAAATATATTGTTCGATAGCGATGATTCATATAAAAAACAAAAAATACAAATCAGCAAGAAAATGTATTCATAAAAGCTTATACTTAAATACTATTGACGGCTATAAATCTGGAATCATGTTTTCATATTTGCATATGTTATACTTAGAAAAAAAGTCATTAAAAAATTTTAGAGAAAACACACTAATCTGTTTTAATAATCAATTAGAATTAATTGAGAGGTACGGATATGTAAAATTACCTATTGCAATTCTTAATAACGATTTAGATTCTATTAATAATATTAGGAAAAGCTATGAATGGCTTGACTTTAAAAGGACGTTTGATGAATATAATAGAATGTTTAAAGAGTTAGGTTTAAAAGAATGATGTATAATTTAATATAATTTTTTCGACTGTTTTAAAAATATCCGTTAGGCCATATTTTATTATTAATTCTTTGAGTCTTAATTTTGATTTTTCAGTAAAACTATTATATTGAATATTTAAGCGTTTTGTTTTAAAAAAATCGTCAATTGTGATATTTGTTATATTGCAATTAATATGTTCAAAAAAATCAACAATGTTGATTATATATAGCATGCAGCTTTGGTCGATTATATTTTTAGAACAATAGTAATCTTTCATAAAACATTCAAAATTAATAAAGGATTTAAAAGTATAATTTATATCTATTTTTATAGGATAACTGTATTTTTTTGTTTTATTTTTTTCATATAAAATTGACTTAATGTCACTTTGTGCATTTGAAACATAAAGTTCATTATTTATTCTCTTAATCCTATATCGGTTTTTAAGAAAATAATTATTGATTACTTGTTTATCTTTTTCTAAAGCAATTAAATCAATATCATTTGGCATATATAATTGTTCGAGTTTTGTATTAATTGCATAAAGATTTTTGTATTCATTTACATTCACTTTTAAGTTGAACAAATCAGTTAAGATTTTATTTTTTTCAAAAGAAATTACTTTGTTATGTTCATTATTTCCGATAATAATTTCAGACATTAATTTGTAAATTTTAGCAGGGATTATTTCTAAACATCCGATGGATTCTAGAGAATCAAAAATTATGCAAATAGTCTTACTCTTCAATGAATATATAAGAAAGTCATCCCAATTAATATTTGAAAAATCTATTTCGCTAAAGTTATCGTTATCAAGATTTAAATTTGTCAATCTATCTATAAGAGTTAATTCTTTATTCATTTATAATATGTACCAAATATAATATTCAGTTATCCTTTATTGAGACAACTACATATTTGTATAATCAAAATAAGCAAGAAAAATAAATTTATTGTAATTATCCATACTATATGATAAAATAAATATGTAAAGGAGTGATACAATGTCCCCGATTGAAACAAAAAGAACGACTGCAATCAA